>Ga0207137_1169_pt1 | contig 14321 bp, 8 predicted proteins | sample Alteio_BWMinHeat_9_FD_153572 | JGI IMG/M metagenome (GOLD analysis project Ga0207137, IMG submission 153572) | Enriched cells from forest soil in Barre Woods Harvard Forest LTER site, Petersham, Massachusetts, United States -... | ecosystem: Environmental > Terrestrial > Soil > Temperate forest >...
GCGGTAGTCAGCTATATGGTCGTGCATCACTTCCTATTGAGTTGTTTCATTTTTTTACATTGATGGGTAATTCTATGAGCTTAAAAGACCAGATCACGGAAGACATGAAGTCTGCGATGCGCGCCAAGGAAACTGCCAAGCTGGGCACCATACGTTTGCTGACTGCCGCAATGAAGCAAAAAGAAGTGGACGAGCGCGTCGAGCTGACCGATGCGATGGTCCTGGCAATCATAGAAAAAATGATCAAGCAGCGCAAAGATTCCATCAGCCAGTTTGAAGCCGGCGGCCGCCAGGACTTGGCCGATATAGAAAAAGCCGAACTGGCGATCTTGTCTGCCTACATGCCGGCCGGCTTGTCCGAGGATGAAGTGCGGGCTGCGGTTGCCGCTGCCGTGGCGGAATCTGGTGCTGCCGGCCCGCAAGACATGGGCAAGGTAATCGCGATCCTCAAGCCCAAGCTGGCCGGGCGTGCCGACATGGGTGCGGTGTCTGCGCTGGTCAAGGCAGCGCTGGCACGCTAATGCCTTGATGAGCTTGCATAGCCGGGATGCAGGGATGCTTCCCGCTGCCAATACGGCTGACTACGCGGCTGACTACGCGGCTTTTGACATTTCATTGTGATACCACAGAGCTTCATCCAGGATTTGCTGGCCCGCGTTGATATTGTCGACGTGGTGGGCAAATACGTCCAGCTGAAAAAGGGCGGCGCAAACTACATGGGTTTGTGCCCCTTCCATAATGAGAAGTCCCCCAGCTTTACGGTCAGTCCGACCAAGCAGTTTTACCATTGCTTTGGTTGTGGTGCGCACGGCACCTCCATCGGTTTCTTGATGGAGTATTCCGGGCTGAACTTTGTGGATGCGGTAAAGGACCTGGCGCAAAACAACGGGATGGTGGTGCCGGAAGAAGATCGCCTGCTGCCGGCCCAGCGCGCTGAAGCCCAAGCCAAGAGCCTGGCCTTGAGCGAGGTGATGAACAAGGCCTGCGACTACTATCGCCAGCACTTGCGTGGCGCCACTCTGGCAATCGCCTATTTAAAAAAACGCGGCCTGACCGGCGAGGTGGCGGCCCGGTTCGGCCTCGGCTATGCACCCGAAGGCTGGGATGGCTTGCGCTCGGTATTCGGCGACTATGCGGCTCCGGAATTGGTGGAGGCCGGCTTGGTGATAGACCGCAGCGACGAAGAGGGTGGGGGGCGCAAGCGCTACGACCGCTTTCGTGAGCGCATCATGTTCCCGATTCGTAATAGCAAGGGCCAGGTAATCGGTTTTGGCGGGCGCATCCTGGATAAGGGCGAGCCCAAATATCTGAACTCTCCTGAGACCCCGCTGTTCCAGAAAGGCCTGGAACTATACGGTTTGTTTGAGGCGCGCCAAGCCATACGCGAGGCGGGCTACGTGCTGGTGACCGAGGGCTATATGGATGTGGTGGCGCTGGCGCAGATGGGTTTTCCGCAGGCGGTCGCAACGCTGGGTACGGCTTGTACGCCTACCCACGTGCAAAAGTTATTGCGCCAGACGGACCATGTAATTTTCAGTTTCGACGGCGACAGTGCCGGCCGCCGCGCGGCGCGCAGAGCCTTGGACGCCTGTCTCCCGCATGCGGACGACAATAAAATCATCAAGTTCCTGTTTTTGCCAGCCGAGCACGACCCCGATAGCTATATTCGCGAATTGGGTACTGCGGCGTTTGAACAGCAGGTGCATGACGCGATGCCTATGTCGCAGTTTTTCCTGAAGGAGGTCAGTGGCGACAATGACCTGGATACCGCCGAGGGCAGGGCCAAGGCGCAATTTGATGCCAAGCCCTTGCTGCAGCAGATGGCGCCGTCCGGTTTGCGTTTGCAAATGGTGCGCAGCCTGGCGCAGATGACACAAACCACGCCCGCTGAAATAGAGGCGCTGTTTGACTTGGCGCAACCGGTGGCGCGTCGTCGGGTGGCGCCGCCGCGCACCAAGCGCGGCGCACCGGTTGGCCTGGAGCGTCAGGTGATGCGCATTTTGGTGGCGCACCCGGCGCTGGCGGACATGATGGATGCGGCGGCCCTGGACGACGCAGCGCAATTGGCGCCCGATGGGGCGGCCATGCTGAGTCAACTGGCTGGCATGGCGCAAAGCATCGGGGCGCAGGCTAGTTTTGCCACCTTGGCGGAATTGTTGCGCAGCACTGGCGCTGAGTACGACGCTTTGATCGCCGAGATCGCCCAGCAGTCCGAGAGTGAGCAGGACGTGGCCCGGCAGGAATTGGCGGGCGCGATACGGCAAATGCGCTCCCAGGTCTTGAAAGCGGAGTCCGAGCGCCTGGTGGCGACGGGTTTGCGCAGCGATGCCGAGAGGGCGCGTTGGCGTGAAATCATGCATATCCTGGATCAGTTGCGAAAGCAGGCCGAGGCGGAGGCCGCGAATCGCTGATATTTGCGCGCAGCAGAATTCAAAGGAAGTTGATGCATAAAGAACATTGCTTTTCGTAAATGCTTGTTATAAATTGGAAACGCATTGCTTAAATTGTAAGCACTTGAAAATCGCCCTCCATGCAGCCAGATTAAGGGCAGGATACTCTGTCAATACGCAAGCGGACGGGTGCGTAGTGGTGCATATGGCCGTGCCGCAGGGGCGAGGGCTGGAGGAAACGACTCTCTCGTGTTATAATTAAAGGCTTTCGATTCAAGGTCTTAGGTTGTTCCAATCTGGGTAAAGCCTGGAGCTGCAACAGGTTTTGGTTGCGGCAAAAGTGCCGATAGCCCGGAAATGTTGTTTAGGCGAGCATGCTTGCTCCTCCGAGTAACCCGATAACTCTGGCGCTGAGTTGAGGGGAGTTAGAAATAGAATTGCTATGCACTGCAGAGCGGTTTGGTCTGGCGGCAGTGCATTGTTTTTTTTGTTTCCGGCTTTCCACCTGCCTTACGTGCAGCGCCGGTTGGTTTGATTCAATGGCTGACGCAATGAAGAAACCCGCAAAACCGCTAACTACTCCTGCAACAAAGAAGACCGCCGCCCGAACAGTTGCGGCCAAGCCGGCAAGCAAACCAGCGGCAAAATCGAGCAAACCAGTGGCCAAGCCGGTGAGCAAAGTGAGTGCCGTCACGAAAGCCGCTGCGCCGAAAAAAGAGGTTGCGAAAGATGTCAGAGCGCCTAAAGTGATGAAGAAGGGGCTAGAGAAGGCGGTTGCAAGCAGCACAAAAACAGCTGTGAAGGCCAAGACAGCCAAGACGAAAGACGTTGTAAAAGATGAACCGAAAATAGTCGCGAAAGCGACTAGCAAGGCAGCGACAGGCAAGGATGCAAAGCCGGCAGCGAAGCAAACGAGCGGGCGCAATGCCGCCGTCGTTAAAGAAACTTCGAGCGCAAGCAAAAAAGCGGACAAGCCAAAAACTGCGCCATTGAAAGCTTCTGTGACAATTAACAAATCCGATTCAAAGACAGTGACTAAGCCAACCAAGAATTCAGCAAAGGCTGACAAAGCTCCTGAAATGCAGGAGATCAAAACAGGCTCTGCGCCTGCCGTCAGCCAGACTACCGACGCCGCCGTACTGGCCGCGATCGATACGTCCAGCTATGTTTTGCCCGGAGTGAAAGTGCCGGGCCGCCGTGGCCGCAAGCCTAAGGAATATCAGCCTGAAAATGAGGAAATCGCCGCTCTGAATGCAGTCGAGCGCGCCGAGATGAAGGCGATTGACAAGGCTAAGGCCAAGGATCGCAAGGCCAAGGAAAAGGCTTTGCTGAAGGACGCTTTTTCTTCCGATCCGGAGGCGACCGAAGAAGAGCTGGAACGCCGTCGTCAAAAGCTTAAAACCCTGATCAAGCTGGGCAAGGACAGGGGCTATCTGACCTTTGCTGAAATTAACGATCACTTGCCGGAAAACGTCGTTGATCCGGAAGCCATCGAAGGCATTATCGGCACTTTCAACGATATGGGCGTCGCCGTATACGAACAGGCGCCCGATGCGGAGACCCTGCTGTTGTCGGACAACGTCGTCAACGTTACCAGCGACGACGACGAAGTAGAAGCGGCAGCGGAAGCAGCGTTGTCTACCGTGGACTCTGATTTCGGCCGTACTACGGATCCGGTGCGCATGTACATGCGCGAAATGGGATCGGTAGAATTGCTGACGCGCGAGGGCGAGATCGTCATCGCCAAGAAAATCGAAGAAGGCCTGAAGGACATGATACAGGCGATTTCCGCCTGTCCTACTACGATTGCCGAGATCCTTGCCGCTGCCGACAAGATATCCAGCGACGAGATCAAGATTGACGAAATCGTCGATGGCCTGGTCGACCTGAACGCGTCCGATGACGTCGTGCAGGCATTGCCGGTCGCCGCCTCCGATGAGGAAGACGAAGACGACGAAGACGACCAGGAAGAAGAAGAGGAAGAAGACGAAGGCGGCGGCACTGCCGGCGCAGCCGGCTTCTCCTCCGAGCAGCTGGAGCAGTTGAAACGCGATTCCCTGGCCAAGTTCGATATCATCTCGACCAATTTCGATAAGATGCGCAAGGCTTTCGAAAAGGAAGGCTACAATTCCAAGTCGTATGTCAAAGCGCAGGAAACGATTTCCAATGAGTTGTTGGGCATACGTTTCACAGCCAAGGTCGTGGAAAAACTGTGCGACACTCTGCGCGGCCAGGTGGACGAAGTGCGCCACGTGGAAAAGCAAATCCTGGAAGTGGTGGTCAACCGCTGCGGCATGCCGCGCGCCCACTTCATCAAGGTGTTTCCGGGTAATGAAACCAATTTGGCCTGGGTAGAGGGCGAAGTCAACAGCGGCCATTCCTATAGCGCGATCCTGGGCCGCAATATCCCTGCCGTGCAACAGCTGCAGCAAAAGCTGATCGACTTGCAGGCGCGTGTCGTATTGCCGCTGCCCGACCTGCGCAGCATCAATAAGAAAATGTCTGCCGGCGAAATGAAGGCGCGCAAGGCCAAGCGCGAAATGACCGAGGCCAATTTGCGCCTGGTAATTTCCATCGCGAAGAAATACACCAATCGCGGCTTGCAATTCCTGGATCTGATCCAGGAGGGCAATATAGGTTTGATGAAGGCGGTGGATAAATTTGAATATCGCCGCGGCTATAAGTTTTCCACCTATGCCACCTGGTGGATACGTCAGGCGATCACGCGTTCCATCGCCGACCAGGCGCGTACCATCCGTATTCCTGTGCACATGATAGAGACGATCAACAAAATGAATCGTATCTCGCGTCAGATTTTGCAGGAAACAGGCGTAGAGCCTGATCCGGCGACTTTGGCGATCAAGATGGAAATGCCGGAAGATAAAATCCGCAAGATCATGAAGATCGCCAAGGAACCGATTTCGATGGAGACGCCGATCGGTGACGATGACGATTCCCATCTGGGCGATTTCATCGAAGATAATCACACGCTGGCGCCGGCTGACGCGGCGCTGCATGCTTCCATGCGCAACGTGGTCAAGGACGTGCTGGATTCCCTGACGCCGCGCGAAGCAAAAGTGCTGCGCATGCGCTTCGGGGTCGAGATGTCAACTGACCATACCTTGGAAGAAGTCGGCAAGCAATTCGACGTCACGCGCGAGCGTATACGTCAGATTGAAGCCAAGGCTTTGCGCAAGTTGCGCCATCCTTCGCGCTCCGATAAGCTAAAAAGCTTCCTAGAAGGTAATTAATGTAATACAATAGGCACCGGAATTTTTCGGTGTCCGCGTCTTGTTTTGTGCATTTTTTGGCAAGGCATTTTGCAGGCAACAGCGTTTAGCCTAACCTGCATTCACCTTGGTTTTACTCCTTGCAGCATGATCGTAAGTTGTAAAAAAAATTGAAGTGGGCGCAAGCTTACAGAAAAAATTGGGCCTCTAGCTCATGTTGGTTAGAGCAGCGGACTCATAATCCGTTGGTACCGTGTTCGACTCACGGGAGGCCCACCACTTATTCGAGGACTTAGATGAAAATCTAAGTCTTTTTTTTTGCCCGATAGTTTTATCGGCATCGTGTAGGTCCCTTTGGGGGGCAATATCTACACCAGGAAAGCGAAATAAATTTGATGTGCAGCCTTATTTTCATAGCGATATATGGCGAACCGACTGTCCGCGAGTCGTAGGCAATTCGAGATCAATCAATCCGGATTGCGGCATTACGGGCGGCACCGCCGCCTTTGCCGGCGCTGGCGTAAATCTCTTTTTCGGTCGCTTAAACCAAGTCGCCAGCAGCATCGTTGTAGACAATGCTGCGCAAGACTTCAGAACATCTAGCTCCTCTTTTTTTTTGTTGCTGGCCGCCTGCATTGCTATGCTGCGTGAAAGAATATTTTCTTCTTTTCACTACGACAATTCGATATCAATTCATTATAATTCTGCAGCCGACATTCACGTGGGTTGCGGCATCGCGTCGGGCGGCTTTCAATTGCGCTTATCTCGCTTCGATATTTCCATATCGACCTCCTCCTCGATCAGTTCGTTGCGTTTCAGTGTTTTCGCGTCCGGTTCGACGAGGAAGCGGCGCGCCTATTTGACGATACTGCGGAGCGTTTCTCAGGTGGGATCGCGACCATCCGACGTCGTGGTGTAAGTGCACGTGCCAAGGGAACGTTAACTTAGTATCGGCCGCATGGCGGTCGAGAATTATTGAGGAATGCAATTTGACTAGTCGTACACATTTTTCGACCCACCGTATGAGGTTCCAATTCTTCCTCGCAATATTGCCGCTATTTCTTTCGGCCTTTGTTACGTCCAGGGGACAACTGCTGATACAGACGGTAGTGTATCTGGCATTCTCCCTGGTGTTCTATGCAGCTCCGTTACTGTTGACAGGAAGCGTCCGAGCGCTGCTATGGATGTACTTTGTCCTCGGCACAGGGGCATGGGTTTTCCTCATTTTCATATGTCATCTTGGCAGAGTGCCGGTGGGATCGTTGCCGGACATAGTGGCGACGTCCAACCTACGGGAAATGGCAGAATACATTACCGCTAATCGGCTATGGCCATGGTTGACTGCAGGGGCCATCGCGGCATCGTTCAGTATCGTCGGGATACTGCGCACACCTTTAGCAAAAATCCCGCCGACGTGGCGCAAGTCGGCACTGGCGCTGGTTCTTTCCGCCACGGCCATCACGCTTAACTGGGATTTCCTGCCTGTGGTAGGCAAGCTTTTCCCTTCACCGGCCTCAGACGTTGCGGCTTGGGAGGCATATCCGCCAGGGCTGTTCTGTCTCGCCAAGACCCTGACTGCCCGCTGGACCGAGAAGCCAGGTGAGTCAGCCCCGCCGTTCAATGTAGTGAGGGAGTCTGTTCCGACCGAGCCAGAGCTACACGTACTCGTCATCGGCGAATCGTCACGTTGGGACAAATGGGCGCTCAACGGCTATGCGCGTGCCACGTCGCCCAATCTTTCAGCCATGTCGTCCGACGAGTTGGCATCGTTTTCAAAAGCGCACGCTGGTGCAAATTTGACTTACCTCGCTGTACCACTGATATTGAGCGGGATACCGGCCGAAAATTACTATCCAGGAGAGACCGTACGTAATCTGATGGGTCTGATGAAAGAGGCGGGCTTCACCACCGCTTGGTTGTCGAGCCAAGACACCTCGGTCGCTCCGCATGCCAGCTCTCCTGCCGACTTTGAGGTGAAGAGGGTCAACACCTTAAACGAGGTCGCTTACTATGCCTATGAGCGCTTGCCCTTTGACGGTGAGCTGCTCCCGGTGCTGGAGAATTTTGTCGGCTATGACGCCAAGCGAAAGTTCGTGGTTCTCCATGTTAGCGGCAGCCATATGGAGTACGCCGCGCGTTACCCTGCAGAATTCGGCAAATTCTCAACGGCCAAAGATGGCCTCTACGCGGACCTGCAACCTGACAAGGCGAAGAAGCGCGATGAATATGACAATAGTATCCTCTATTCTGACTGGTTTCTCGGCCACGTGATTGATCTTGTTCGCCATCAATCTAGAATCGCCACCGTGACTTTTGTCTCGGACCATGGCGAGGCGTTATACGACGGGCCCGGCGGCCGCTTGGGGCACGGTTCCGTCGATGCCTCGGAGCAGGAGCAACACATTCCCTTGTTCGTTTGGGCTAGCCCCGCTTTTCGCGCACACTACAAGGAGAAATGGCAGGCATTGCAGGGCAATCGCGACAAGCCGGTTGGGGAGGAAAATATTCTCCACACAATTGCGGATCTACTGGATTTGGACTATCAGGGGCAGGATCGGACAATGAGCTTCGCCAGGAACGGATATGCCATGCGGGCGGGCGCGAGGGTCATTTCGAGTGGCTATGTCATAAAGCCAGGAATGAAGAGCATATCGAACGAAACCTGGTTGGTCCCGGTGAGAGTGATGTAGGGTACTGTTCCGGAAAAGAACATGGCGATGCGGATGCAGGTACCAGTCCCGCGTAACTGCGGATATTAATCGGCTACGGGGAAACGTATAGACTGACGGTTGCAGAGGACACACGTCGATCGATTTGCCCGTTATCGGGCCATTTTCTAAAAGAATCTATACTTCACCGACGTGCGCGGCTGGCGTAATGTATCACTGGCCATCATGCCTCCCCATGTCTGCCTAAACCTTGCTGCTGTTCTTGATATTTATCCCGCTTCACGTCGGCCAGACACTGCATGGTAGTGATGTTGCAAGCGGCACCTTCGATATCGTCGTTACGCGTTTTCAGGAAAGTTCGATTTCAGGAAAGTTCGACAAAAGCGGGTGGGATCCGCCTTTGATCGGAAGCAGGGTGACGATGCAGACTGGAAGGGTCTAACCTTATCTGAATGCATTCGCTGACGATGAAGTGAAGAAAATTAACATTAAAACAGTTGCTCATTTGAAAATTGCCTTTAATATGATATTTTTTGTAAGCCTCACTCTCCTGACAGCACTACGCGCTGCGCCAGTCCCGCTGCACAATAGGTGGTTACGCATCTGAACAGATGTCGCTCAGACATACCTTTCTTTTGCTATTTAGCTGTAAATTACTCTAAGCCCTTGATTTGTAATATACTCCCATCTTTCTTAGCCTACGCTTACATTCCGTTGATTGTTCCAGATTTACGGTCTTGCCGACAAATTCACCATCCGTTGGTACCGTGTTCGACTCACGGGAGGCCCACCATCCATACCATGACTGATATCAAGTCCCTTCCCGAGCAGACTTCTGCTACTGAAGCTCATACCGTCCGATTCGAAGATTTCGGATTGTCCCCCGATATTTTGCGTGCTTTGTCCGACCAGGGCTATGTACATCCTACGCCCATACAGGCGCAGGCCATTCCTGTGGTCTTGCAGGGCCGCGACGTAATGGGTGCGGCACAGACAGGGACCGGTAAGACGGCCGGATTTTCCCTGCCCATCATCCAGTTGCTGTTGGCACATGCCAATGCCAGTGCCTCGCCGGCGCGCCATCCTGTACGTGCGCTGATATTGACGCCCACTCGCGAGCTGTGTGACCAGGTGGCCGACAACGTCAAGGCCTACTCGCGCTACACGCCTTTGCGCGCTACCGAGATTTTCGGTGGCGTCGACATGGCGCCGCAAACCGCGGCGCTGCGCTCCGGCATCGAGATCGTGATTGCCACACCGGGCCGCCTGCTGGACCATGTGCAGCAAAAAACCATCAATCTGTCGCAAACGCAAATACTGGTGATGGACGAGGCTGACCGCATGCTGGACATGGGGTTTTTGCCGGATTTGCAGCGCATCATCAACCTGCTGCCCAAGCAGCGGCAGAACCTGATGTTCTCGGCGACGTTCTCTACCGAGATCAAGAAACTGGCAAACAGCTTCCTGAACAATCCCGAGACGATAGAGGTGGCGCGCAGCAATGCCACCGCCGACAATGTCACCCAGGTATTGTACAAAGTGGCGGAAGACGAGAAACGCGACGCAGTGTCTTTCATCATTCGCGAGCGTGGCCTGAAACAGGTCATTGTCTTCTCCAACACCAAGATAGGCGCATCGCGCCTGGCCGTGCATCTGGTCAAGCAGGGTGTGAAGGCTTCCGCCATCCATGGCGACAAATCGCAGACAGAGCGCATGGCGGCGCTGGAAGCCTTCAAGCGCGGCGAAGTGGAAGTGCTGGTAGCGACCGACGTAGCGGCGCGCGGCCTGGACATCTCCGAAATGCCATGCGTAATCAACTTTGACCTGCCATACAACGCGGAAGACTATGTGCATAGAATCGGCCGTACCGGCCGTGCCGGCGCCAAGGGCGACGCGATTTCGCTGCATACCGATAAGGACGAGCGCCTGCTGGTCGACATAGAAAAATTGATCAAGCAGCAAATAGTGCGCCTGCATCTGGCGGGATTCGTCGCTACGTCGGTGCATCATCCCGTCGAGCGCAAGCCGCGCCGTGAATATGAAGGCGGCGAGCGGGCCAGTGAACGCGGCGAGCGCAGCGCCGTGCGGCCCGTGCGCCATACTTCGGCGCGTGAGAAGGTCGATCCCTGGTTCCTGAAGCCCTACGAGCCTAGCGCGGTGTCAGTGGCGCCGGCCGGACCGCCCACCGGCGGCAAAGCTGCAGCCAAGCCGCAGAAGCGGGCGGCTTTGCTGGGCGGCTTCGTCAGCGAATCCAGTAAGCAGTAGGCCGTCGGTGACGCTCATCGAGCTCGATAGGTAAAATAGGAAAAAAAAGCGCAGTTCAGCTGCGCTTTTTTGCTTTTTAAGGCTGTAGAGGATCAACTCGCCCTCAGCCCGCTGGGTTTGCGCAACTGCAAATTCCAGGCCGTCACTGCACGCGTCCAAAATTCTTCTATCGTGTACACACCGGTGATCTCGATTCCCAGAAAAGCTGCAGCCGGTAGCAGAGCGTGCTGCAACAGGCCTTGTGGCGTCAGGCCCAGGTCGAAGGCAGCCGCCCCGGTTTGTTTGGATAGCTTCTCGCCTTCGGTGTTGGTGACCACAGGAACGTGCAGGTAGGCCGGCTGGGGTAGTCCCAGCAAGCGCTGCAGATAGATCTGGCGTGCCGTGGAGTCCAGCAGGTCGGCGCCGCGCACGACGTGCGTTATACCTTGCGCCGCATCGTCGACGACCACGGCTAATTGGTAAGCCCAGTAGCCGTCGGCACGCCGCAGCACGAAGTCGCCGACTTCGCTGGTGAGGTCTTGCATCATTTCGCCGTGCCAGTGGTCTTGAAACCGGATGACTTCATGCGGTTGCAAAGGCACGCGCAGCCGGTAGGCGCGTGCCTTGCGGCCTGGGGGCAAACCGTTGCGGCATTTTCCCGGGTAGACGCGCGCTGCCGGACCATGCGCAATGTCGCTGGTGTGCAGGCGCGAATCGGCAATTTCTTTGCGCGAACAGGCACAGGGGTAAACTTGTCCGCCCAAGCGTGCAAACGCCGCTTCATAGAGCGCTTGGCGCTTGCTTTGCCAAGTGACTTCTCCGTCCCAGCGCATACCGCAGCGCTGCAGTGTCGTCAATATTTCCTGATCCGCACCCGCCACGTTGCGGTCGAAGTCCAGGTCCTCCAGCCGCAGCAGCCACAATCCCGAGTGTGCCTTGGCATCCAGGTAGCTGGCCATGGCGGCCACCAGTGAGCCCATATGCAAGGGACCGCTGGGAGAGGGGGCAAAGCGTCCTATGTAACTGGGCGTCATGATGATTTCCCTACCAGCATGCGCTGCACGACCGGGTCGGCCAAGCGCTGCAAGAACCAGCTGAGAGCCTGTCCTTTGGACGTATTGCGCCAGGCAATGCGGTTGCCCCCGGCCGGACGCGACTCGCAGGTGGTTTTTTCTATCAGTGCGCCCGATTGCAAATAGGGCTTCGCCAACATCCTGGGCAAGTGTCCGCAGCCTAGCCCGGCAAGCTGGGCGCTCAGCTTGGCCTGCAGCGAGGGCACGGTCAGCGTGTCCTGGCCGGTCAGCAAGCCAGCGGTCATGGCCGGCAAATTGCGACCGGTATCGCCGACCACGATCGCGCGGTGGGCGTGGATCACTACGGGAGTGAGAGGTTCCGGCAGACCCGCCAGCGGATGTTGCGGCGCCACGGCAAACACCCACTCTATGGGGTCAAGCAAACGGGTTTGATACTCGCCATGCATGCGTATCACCTCCGGGCCGTCGTAAGCGGCGCCGATGGCCAGATCAGCGCGGCCCGAGAGTAGGGACTCCCACACGCCGGACAAGACTTCCTGCGAAATACGCAGGCGCGTGCCGCAGGCCTGCGTCTCGAATTCCTGGATCAGCGGCAGAAAATTGTCAAAGGGAATAATGCCATCCATGACGATGCGCAATTCCACCTCCCAGCCGGTGGCCGCTCGCTTTACGCGTTGCTCCAGCTCCGCGGCCGCATTCAATAGGTGACGGCCCTGCGTCAGCAGTTCCTGGCCCGCGACCGTGAGCTTGGCGCGATGGCCGCGCCTGTCGTAGAGCAGCAGGTCCAGGTCTTCCTCAAGCTTGCGTATGCTATACGTTATTGCTGAAGGCACCTTGTCCAGCTCGGCCGCGGCCGCGGCAAAGCTGCCCTGGCGTTCGATCGCATCCAGAATTTGCAGGGCTTCCAAAGTTAAGTTCATCGGCTATACTTGCTTGACGTAATGATAATATTGTTTTGCAGGATGCTTCAAAATTTTTGAACAAGTGATCGAAATTTTACACCTTATCTTTCAAAAATAACCCATATATAGTGGAAACCATCTTAGCAAAATAGTTGAACAAAGATTGCGAGCGATGTTGATGTTCAACTTGTCACCACGAGCGGCGAGGTCAGGTTTGGGGCGGTGACCTCGGTTTAATGACTGTTTCTTAAAGGATGATGATGAAAAAAATAGCGATTGTGTACCACTCTGGATATGGCCATACGACAAAGGCGGCAGAGGCTGTGTATGCCGGTGTGCTCGCGGAGGACGCTGCGCCGGAATTGATAGCGATTGACGCCGAAGGCAATATCTCCGATGCGGCATGGGCTAGCCTGGCAGCAGCCGACGCCATCGTATTTGGCTCGCCTACCTATATGGGCTCGGTGTCCTGGCAATTCAAGAAGTTCGCTGATGCCTCTTCCAAGCAATGGTTTGCCCAGGAATGGAAGGACAAGATCGCGGCCGGCTTTACCAATTCAGCGACCATCAACGGCGACAAGCTATCCACGCTGCATTACATGTTCACTTTGGCACAGCAGCATTCCATGATCTGGGTCGGCACCGGTATGAAATCGGCCAATAGCAAAGCCGCGCAGCGCAACGATATCAACTACATGGGTAGCTTTTCCGGTTTGATGACGCAATCGCCATCGGATTCTTCGCCCGAAGAAGGCCCATTGCCGGGTGATCTGGAGACAGCAAAGCTGTTCGGCAAACGCATTGCGGAAGTGGCTGCCAAGCTGCTTAAGTAGCGGCTTGAAGCTCTAAAAAACTAGAGTCGGCGCGAGCCGAGCTTGTATGTCGCAAGCTAGTATGAGGTAGGAAAAGATCGGAATCCGCGCTGGGTTCCGATTTTGTTTGAGTTTGCATCATTCCATTGTCACGACTTCCATCCGACGTACGAAGACGATCAACATACTGCCCAATCCAGGTTGGCATATAATTCCTGTACCGAACAATCCACTCAATATCGATTATCTATGCCCGCTGCTGTTTTATCCAGAGAGGAAGTCGTCCAGCGCATCTTGTTGGTCTTTCGCGAACACGGCTACGAGGGGACCAGTTTGGCGCGCTTGTCGCAAGCGACCGGTCTAGGGCGCTCCAGCCTCTACCACTATTTTCCCAATGGCAAGGAGGATATGGCGAATGCCGCAATGTCCTTGGTGGGGGAATGGTTTGTGGACAATGTCCTCGCTGCTTTAAATTCCGAAGGCAACCCCAAGCAGCGACTGCAGGCATTCACCAGCAAAGTGTCCGAGTTCTACCACGCCGGCCATCTGTCTTGCCTGACCGACGTGTTCAGCGTGGGTGAGGCCGGCAAGCTGTTTCAGCACCATTTGGCAAAACGTATCGGCGGCTTGGTTGCCAGTATTGGGACCGTTCTTGAGACGTCCGGCCTCGCCAAGGCTGAAGCGCGCAGGCGTGCCGAAAACGCGGTAGTCTCGATACAGGGAGCCCTGGTGGTCTCGCGCGCCATGCAGGACAACGCCGTGTTCCTGCGCGTCTTGCGCGAAATGCCGGTTACCTTGCTGCAAGCTTAGGCCTTGTTTAGCCCTATACATGAAACACCTTGACAGAGTGATTTTTCCAATCTATTGTACCGATTGTTCGGTTCAAATCAATGCCGAATTCTGACCATACAATTCTGTGAGGAGTTTCACATGGCAATTCCCAATAGTTCATCCGTGCCGGCATTAAAACTCTATAGTTTTCCCCTGTCCGGGCATGCACATCGCGTCCAACTTTTTTTGTCGCTGCTGGGTCTGAGCGC
>Ga0207137_1170_pt1 | contig 14316 bp, 10 predicted proteins | sample Alteio_BWMinHeat_9_FD_153572 | JGI IMG/M metagenome (GOLD analysis project Ga0207137, IMG submission 153572) | Enriched cells from forest soil in Barre Woods Harvard Forest LTER site, Petersham, Massachusetts, United States -... | ecosystem: Environmental > Terrestrial > Soil > Temperate forest >...
TGCGTCACTAATGCCGTGCTTACGACAAAGTTCACCGATGGGTATTCCTGCCTCTGCTTCTTTTAATACAGCAACAATTTGAGATTCTGTGAATCGTGTTTTCTTCATTTGTAGGGCTCCTAATGGCCGTGATTTTACCAAAAACCCTACTAATGTGGTGTACTAATTTAGGGGAAGCTTACCTACCTTGTATTTGCAAATGACAACGCCACCCATGAATATGGTACTGCCTTAAGATAGTGAGCATAACTAATTCAGTTGATTTATTTCCACGACCCTGTGTCCTTCCGGCAAGGCTGTGTGCTTAACGCATCACTGACCTAGTAAAATTCTCTCATCAATATTTAGTGAAAGAAAAACTGATGAATCAAAATAACATCGGCACAGCGTCTTCTGCACTTCAAGCGGTTGTTTATCAATTTGAAAATTGGCGTGCAACACGAGGTAAAAGAGGCAGAATTCTTGATGCATTGTGGGCACTAGTTGCGCCACTAATGGAGAAATATAGTCATAACGAAATAGCGTCCGCACTAAGATTAAATCATGGTCAGTTAAAAGAGCACGTATTACCACTTTCATCTCAAATGCCAAATAAATCCGCCACGTTCATGGAATATTCATTGCCATCACCATCTTCTTCGGTGGATACATGCAATGTTAATTTAAATTAGTCTTATGGTAAACTCCTTTCAGCGGCGGAAACAATTTACCAGCCAATTAACATTGTTAATAAAAAAATGGAGATCAAATAGATGAGCGAGTGGGAAATAAAGCATTTACAAAGTCGATTAGAAAATCAGGAAAAAAGACTAGACCATTTAAACGAAACGATATACAAACTAAAACGAAAAACACAGGACAAATATTGTAAAGCTGTTATGTGGCTAATGTTCTTAAGTTACGCTGTATTTTGGTCTTTTGTAACACTTCACGATCATAGACGTGATATAGACTTAATTCAAACGAAGCAAGAACAACGCAGTGTTAAAGCTAATGATGTAAGTGAAAAAACAGAAATAATTAAAAAAGCAACTTAGTGTCAAAAATTGATACGAGATGTTTTAAGCACTATGAAAAGTAACACTTCTGTTTGAATAAAGGAATCAAATGAAAATTTTGGTAGACGCTGATGCTTGTCCAAATAAAATAAAAGAAATTTTATTTCGTGCTGCTATTCGAACAGAAACTAAATTAATATTAATTTCTAATCATGCAATATTAACGCCAGCATCACCTTTTATTTCCAAAATACAAGTAATTGCTGGATTGGATGTTGCTGACAATAGAATTGTACAAAGTTTGGAGCCTGATGATTTGGTTATTACAGCAGATATTCCTTTAGCTGACGCTGTGATTGATAAAAATGGAATGGCATTAAATCCAAGAGGTGAATTTTATTCAAAAGAAAATATTAAAGAACGATTGTCATTAAGAAATTTTAGTGCTGATTTACGCAGTAGCGGGGTGACAACAGGGGGACCACGAGCATTAAGTAAAAATGAAATTCAGCGATTCGCAAATGCGTTACATTCTATTCTAAGCTAAGAATTTTTCATATTAGCACAGCTAAATCATTTTTTATTAATTTCATCTGCTATATTGATTGACTTGCCAAAAGCTGGAAGGAATCATCTGATTTTAAATTTGAATACTCTTCCTTGCCAGCATAATAAATTTTGGTTGGTACTCCATGGCTATAAAAAATCTTGATTTGGTTAAATATCGTCTATTCATTTGTTGGCTCTATATCTCCAAGAATATAATCACATTATGCAAGAGGCCTGTATTACTCAGCTAAAATTGCACATGTAATTAATATTATCTACCACCTGGTTTATGACCAGATGATTGTGTCATTGAAGAATATCCTATATAAATGGCTGCTACCGCAAAAATACCCATAATTTTCCAATTGGTTGTCGATTTCGGATTATCTGTGGAACCAACCGATTGATTACTCTTTTTCTTATCGTCTTTAATAGAAATAATGTTGTCGACAGAATCCTTTAATGTAATCAGTTTTATTCTGTAAAGATTTTCCAGACTTTTTAAATTTTCCTTGCTCAGTGCATTGTCTTTTTGTGTAGTAAACGGGTTAAAGAAAGATGGAAATTCAGTATTTGATTCAGCGCGTTCATTTTTAATCTCTTCATCAGTGCGAGCACTTATTTGCAAGCATGGCAAAACAAGAAGGAATAGTTCATATAATCTTTTTTGATCTGATATGGGAAGAATGATAGTAGTATACTGCTTTTCTAGTGCATTTAGCTTTTCAAATGCCTGATTATATAAATACGAGTTTATTAGTGCCTCGATATGAGCAATATTAACCTCAAATATGTATGGATCAACAGTTATTGTCTGAAACAGGAGTGAATTGGATAAATAACAATTTGCCTGATCTTTTGTTAATTGGAATCTTTGATATAACGCAGCTGAATCTTTCAAAAGACATTGATACATTAATTGTATAATGGGTTGCTGATTACGGAGAATAGTTAATGAAGTCGAAAAAGCCTTATTGGCCTCATGATACTTTTTATTTTTTAAATGAATAATGCCAAGTAAATTTAACATATCGTGTTTTCTATATATAATTTGTGGAAAATCCAGTAAACACTTGTCAATATCAGCAAGTGCAAGATCAAGTTCGCCAAGGTAAACATTCGATAGTGCATGAGCATATGTGATATTTATATATAATTGCTGGTAATAATCATCAGTCTTTAAATAAGTCGAAAAACATTTAAATTCCTTTTTTGCCATATTTAGAATGGCATTGGCATCACTAAAACGAAATGATTTTTCAAGGCAATGCATGGCTTCATTGAATGCATCGCCAATTTTTTTTCTTGCAATTTCATCCATGCGCAATTGTTCACCATTGGATAGATGATTATTAAAAATATAACTTAAGCACATCATCCCAATAGTGGATGAAACAGATCCAAAGAAATTGGACCACGTTTGATGGCCAAAAAATGATTTTGAGATAACCTCCATAAATGTATCTACTTCAGGGAGATCGTGGGATGTTTTTGCTACAGCATTACTTCTCATTGGATTTTACCTTTAAATTAAAATTATATTTAGAAAAAACGTCGTGAACATTCATTTTCATTATGACTTCCTGTATTTTTAAAATATGATCCTGGTCTTTGCCACATAGAAAAAGAAAAATGAGATGTGGAGTTTCGTTCATGACTGGATGAAAATGAATTTATTATACTTCCGGCCGCCATTCTTATTGCCTCAGCAGATACTTTCCCCGCAGACTGAGCAAATGCACAGGAATACAACGTAGCTATTCCTTGCTGTATGGCATCATAGTTATGTTTTGATTCAAGATATTGTGACTTTAGTATTTCCAAGTCTTCTGGTTTTATCTCGACAGTATCAGTTTTATTCGTTTTCGATGGACTTGCCTTTACATTATATAGCTTAAATGACAAGTCCAGCGCGTTCTTTGCATGAATTTTCGCCGCAACAAAATCTTCCTGAAACAGGGCTGACCGTGATAAAAAAATATGTGGATTAATATTTTCAGGCTCTGACAATGCCCAACATTTAAAATAATATTGGGAAGCTTTATATTTTTTCTGCTGCATTGTAACTAATCCAGAATATTTTAATGCCAATAAATCTTTTGGGTTAGTCTCAAGACTACTTATGCATTTGCTCAATAACTGGGATTGATTACCTTTTTTATACTCAAAATCATATTCGATTGAACGACGTATTGTCGGGATGGAATTGTTATCTGGCATAAGCTCCTTCGCACGATCAAGTTTTTTGAAGGCAGTAAGATGATCGATAGTTTCGGTTGCTGACTTGCACAGCAGCATTGAAAGGTTATTTTTTAATGATGTTTCAATAGTTGTATTAGTTTGTAATTTATCATCTGCCACTCCAGCTAATGCAACATACATTCCCAATAGTTCATCAGTATCTTCACTAACACCTGCATTTTTAATGGATGTTAATATACGAAAATTCAGGAATGGAAGACGATCATTTGCCTGCACCTCCTTATTTTGTAGCCATTTATTGGCTTCTTTATTAACTTCTTTGGAGTTTTCCTTGATGAAATGATGCTGACAGTAATATAAGGCGCGTTGTATTTCTACCCGAGGATCTGGCATGCATTTCAGACTTTTATCCAGTTTATCTATCGCACCTAAATAATCCTCCTTTTCCGCGAGTAATTTTCCATTAAAGGCAAGCGCGCTTGCTTGATCTGAACTAGCCGTATACTCAATTCCTTTATATGTTGCGAGGCCAACACCTCCTAATGTTCCAGCGCCTCCTGCAATCAAAAGTGTTCCTGTAACTGGTTCAAGCCAGATTATTGCAAAGCCTGCTGTGATTTTCGCAGTAGCAAACCCAACAACACCCAATTTTATGGCAATACCGCCAACTGCTGGTGCGACCCAAAGAGAATTTGCCAGAAAATGATAGTTATAAGATTCATTTAATTGAACCTTGTCATATCTGCACTTCAGTTGATAAACCTGTAAGCCGGTTGATGCAATGGATGAAAGAGAAAAAATGATAGAGGCAAGAGTAAGTGTTTTCGTAGATAGCATAAAACCAAGTTCATACGCAGCTGGTGACAGAGAGGAAGAAGAAAGCACGATTTGAGAATACATTACTGTAGTCTCATCCAGCTTATTCACTAGTCCTTGTGTCTGTAATTCCTGTAATGCCCAATTAGCGATTGAGAGACAGGTTATCAGCATGTTTAGGTTCTGAATATGCGTATCTTTTAAGGCATTTAATTTACCAATCTTGTCAGATATTTTTTCCTCAGGCCTGATCATTCTTGCCAGAAATGGTATCGAGGACCGGACGTGTGAAATCATGGATGTTAGTGCCATTAAACTTTTTCTGGTTGTTTCGTTAATAGTTCGATCACGTAATTTCAAATTTGCTAAAAGAGAAACCATTGATATAAAGGCATCCGTTTTTTGTAGTAAAAATGCATTGTTTTTTGTGAATTTGTTTATATCTTCAGTGAAGGCATTATATTTTCGACGAACGTATTCATATTTATTACTTATTGCGTTTCGTTTATTTGTGCTGTCAAAAAAACCGCTTGGATGCGCCTCAATTACTGCTGCACAACCTTCAAATATTTTTGTCGACGTCTTCACATTAATATCTTTCTTAGGTACATCCATTAAACATTGATTATCTGATATTTCACAATCCATGCTCGGATTAAGCGTTTCTTTTTTATTTTGATCAATGGATGTTGCATGAGATGATAGGCTTGCTGTATTTGCATGTTGAGAAGCTTTATCGTAATCACCTTGTTCTATATACCATTCACGCAGATAACATTGCGCGGCATAATCTTCCTTGCTTCCCTTCCTAAATGTATTACCAAGCGCCTCTAACGTTTCATTTCCTTTGGTAATCTCATTATTTTCAAAATATAACTCAGCCAATCGTATTAATGATGACGGTGAATTGTTTAATGCAACTATTTTTGTCTGACAATCTATTGCCGCACCAAATTGATTATCACTCAAATGCAGATCCACCAATATATCATAATATGAAACATTCTCAGGATTTGTCTTCAAAATGTCATGCAACAAGTAGTCAAGTTGCTTCTTATATTGATCTTGTGCTTTACCATTAGTGTCATGTATGGCATTGCGCAAAACATCTATCTTAAAGTGATCGATATAGGTATTGAATTGCTTCAGAAGCATTGATGCTCCATCCACAATCCTGCCACCGCCAGATAAATAATTTTGCTGCTGGTCAACGCTATTATTTTGCATGGCATGAATATTAAGTTCAATAAGCGCTCGATATTGCTCTATTTTCTGCAATGAAAAATCATAATTTTTCACATTTTTTGAAGCACGCGCCATTATCATATGCACGTCAGGTTCATATGGATATTTGGAAACCAGATCATTCGCAGCCCGAAATGATTCAGTAGTTTGGCTTTTATTGATGGAATTGAAACTTTCCACGTCATGATTCAGGTTTTTCTGATAAAGGATGTCTAGTTGTTCATGAACAGATTTTGTTTCTTCATGAGAAAAGATAAGACCCAGCATTTCCGGATCTTTATTTTTTATGGCTGAAATAATATAACCACCTTCCTTGCGTAAATGCATGTCATTAGGGGCCGCATTAATTGCTTTGTTAATGTCAGATATCACCTCTTGTTCACGTCGGCCTATGAGTTCATTCTTTGAAAGACCATGAAAATTTTTTGTAAAGAAGTTCTTAAATCCAGTGGTCGAAAAAGATTTTTTATAACTGTCTTCCAGCAACGCAATACTGTTATGAATGTTACGTATATGATCAGGTGTTTTATCTTTTAATTTGGAAAATACGCTTATCAATCCCAACGCGACTACTCCTGGTAGTGGGGGGAGATCGACTTGCCATCGTAACTGACCATCACGATTATTATTGGAAACATGAATGGAACCACCTGATAAAAGGTGACCCCCGATCAACCCACTTTTTGCTTCATCAGAACCAGATTCCCAATTATTTTTAGGTAGATTAAAAGTGTAAACGGTTTTTTTTGGCAAGGAATAATCAAAGTCAGAATGAATCCTGTTCCGTACCTGATCAAGATTTATTTCTTTTGTTAATTCAGTCTTAATCTGATTATCAATGAATTCATGTTGTAAATAAGTTTTGTCTTGAGTAATTGTTGTTTTATCGCCATCCAATAATGAATCAACATGAAATGGTTTATTAAATAATTCCGTACTGCCAAGACTACTTGTAGCAGCTATATTAATAGCATCTGCCACAATAATTTTCTCATTGGTATTTGAGATATTAATGGTTTCAGAACTTGTTATATAACTTTCTACGTATTTGAACATTTCAAAAAATGAATTGTTTATAAATTCCGTGAATCTTGTTGGCAGCTTGAATAAATTACCATATAGCATTGAATCATACTTTAGGGAATAAAGTTCCTGTAATAAACGATGTTCTCCCAAGCTTGATCCATTCTCCTTCATTTTTGCGGCAAGATTATCAATGCTTTGTTCGAATGCTGACATTTGATTTTCATCTAGAAATACGTCACCAATCTTATCAAGTGCAAGTATGAGTCCCTGTTGTGGAATAGATAATGCCATTTTACTGCTAGTAAAAAGATTGATCGTGGATTTCAGGATGATATTTTCAAAATTATTTTTTAACGCATTGTTGCCATCTCTTTCTCTCATATAAGGCAGCATATTTTTGCATAGTTCTATGACAAAAGCTGGTGCGATAAGCGTGTTCCTGACAAATCGATTGCTAACCATATCAAGACCCATTTGATCTATCTCTGATAAAGAAAAATTGGTCAGTCCATCAACTCCTATAGATAAAACATCAAGAGATGTTTTTACTACATTTTCTATTACTGGATCACTGTCTAAACGGCTATTTGACATTAGCTATTACTCTCCATCCACAAAAGTAAGTATTTTCATTATGAGTTGCTGTGTGGTAACTGCCTAGGGTTCTAGGCGTAAACCATCGAAATTTCTGGCCGTCTATTTAAACTCAACTTATTTACTATCACATCAAGATCAATGACAGTGCTATCAGAAAACATCAGATAACCTTGAAAATGAATATATCGCCAAGTAACTGGTGAAATCTTCTTTAGAATTTATCATCAAGCAGTTTGTAGGGCTTTTGTAAAGCTCCCCTCTTTCTACACCCATTAATTTTTTTATTAAATTTCATGGTTTTTGGTAGCTAGTGCGCTGGTCTTTAATTCAAAACCATCTCCCAGTTCTTGTTCTGCAATTTGTTTCTTCTCGGTCATTGACGGATGATAGGCAAGAAAGCTGAACCGCATTGCAAGGGCTCCTTTTTCATCGGTCAGTTTAATTTGCTCCGCCTCATAATTAAAATCCTCCATGCTGGTGATCAGCTTTTTTTCAATACGATAAGCCAGCCTGACTGCGTCCTCAATACAATGACGATCCCAGCGCAGAGATACAAATCGCGAAAAGGTTGAATCATTTTTCGTATAGTCATTGAGCAGAATATGTGCCTGCTGCAATCTATTCTGAGCATCGGCTGTTAGCGTCCGATATCTGTCTGGCCATTGTCGTCTTGCCACATGCAGTGCAGGACTTACAGGCTGCTCATGATCTAGAATTATACTATCCACCATCGCGGGAAGATAAGAAAATAGTTTTGCCAATTCCTCGGCAGTCTTATGCTCAAAACCATTATCACTTAAATCAAGACATGTTATTCCCTTGGGAATTTTCTTCATTAACTCAATAAATACATTCTTGCATCTATCATTATGTAAAAAACCATTACCGCGCAAATTCATGGTTGTTAATGCTGGAAGATTACCCATCTGATCTGAAAACTGATTCTGGATTTCCGCATCTTCAAGACGATTCAGACCACAACGGCTCAGGTCAAGACAATTGTCATGAAGTACAGGATTTTCAATGCGATTCTTGATTACACTTATGCATTGATACTGGTCTGTAATCGTGATCTTCTCTGGAGGAATGGAGGAAATGATTGTGGTAGAGAGTACATAGTTTATGCGCCTGAATTCAGCAGGATGACCATCTATTACATACGCGAGAATGTGCAAAGCAATATCAATATTTAAATTCCTAGCTTCAATAATCTGCATCATAACAACACGCAGATTGGCAAATGCTGATAGGTGATGAAACTGTTTTTGTGGCCTGAAAAGACTGACTTCATGCAGGCTGGTGAGGGGAACGATTGCTCCGTCATTCCGAAGTACAAATTCCTTGCCATTCGTTATTAGACATTTGACCGTGTCAGGAATGTAATTCTGTGCCGAACGTATTTGAGTATATGATGGCAGTTTATCCAAACCATTCCAGCTGATATCAAGTTCAGAAATCCATTGAGGGAGTGCAGCGAGGACAATTCTCAAGTCATTCATTTTCATTGTACCCAAGTGATTATCCCTGAGCCTGAGAATCCTGATATGACGCGGTAGATGTGAAAAAAGATAAACAAGGTCATCAACAGATTTTTGTGCCAGATTGTTTGAGCTCAAGTCTATCCCTTCCACTGTTTCCGGGAGGCTAGCAAGTACAACATCTGCAAATACATTTATCGAATATCGTGAAAGGTTGCTATCAGAGAAACTTACGATCTTGACATGGGGAGGCATATGACAAAGCCGTTCAGCTAAGTCCTTGGCTGGCTGGGTGGTATTCTTTTCACAAATCCTGAGTGTTGTGATTGTCTTTGACAGCCCCTCAAGAAGGGCAGCGAAATCCTCAACCTTCAATAACGTCAGACCATTTTCTCCTATATCAAGTTCAATCAGGGTGGCTGGCAATTTGGACAGCATAAAAGCCACCGATTTCATACCTAAAATGGATAGATTATTGTCGCTTAATCCCAACTTTCGAATGGATAATGTAAGTTTCGAAAGAAAAAAGCATAAATCATCGACAGATTTTTTATTCAATTCATTGCTACATAAATCAAGAATTTCCAGATGCTCAGGCAAATTCTTAAAAAAGGTATCGAAGCAATTCGTAGGTAATCTGTAAAGTTCGCTATTAGGCAGGCTTAATTCAGTAATATTTGAATTGATACTGGCAATTAAAGTCTTATAATTCTCGTTAAAATCCGTACTTTTATCCATGTTTCCATTTGTATTTTTGTACATGCCTTTGTATAAAAGCATGATTTTAAGCGTTCGAACTGAATCAGGGATTTTTTTTAGTAATTTACAAAATACATTAAATAATAGACTCGACATTTTCTCCTTAGTAACAGAATAGAGCCAATCATTTACATCAAGTCGCGAAATACTGGGTGGAATGCTACTCAAAATATCCGCAATATATTGTGCGTATGTTTTATCATCGGCATCTTTACCTTTGTCAATAAAGCATAAATGCATGGAACACACCGATTGGGGCAATAAAGCAATATAATCCTTGAGTTTATTACCAATTTCTTTAGTAACAGGATGGTAATATGAACCGCTACTTCCTAGCCTTATCCCAGAATTCCAAGGGTTAGTAGGATTGTCAGTAGGTGATGAGTATGAAGAACTACCTTCCTCATAATTGTATTCTATTTCAAAAAATACTTGCGAAATATTTTTGGGTAAATAGGCCAAAGCTTTTGGTGTATCAGCATTGTCAAACAAACCAACATGAAAATGTCCTTGGAGATAGATACAATTTTCAGTGGAAGGTATGGTTGAAAAAATCTCACGTATTTCATCAATACTTTTTTGATGCAAGATATCCACGTTAAGTCTCATATTCATTTTGTGTGACCTCACTAGCAAAGAAAAATAATATTATTGAATATTCGCGATTAATTTCATTTCATGCGATTTACAAAAGTATTATTTAGAATCAAAAAAGATCAGGAAAACAATAGTTTCAGACTGTAACAAGAAATGTAAATGAAATCCAGTCGAAGACAGCTACGACGCGCAGGTTGTTTTGGAGCTAATTAAATCTTCCTCAAATTGCTTTATATTTATTTAGTTTTTTCATTTAACCATAGTAAAAATCGAATCCCATCATTTTTTTTAGTTCATTATCTATAGTATATTTTATACATTTTTATTTAAATTGTTCGACCATGAATTACGCCTTTTCTGCATACAACAATTTTTGCATTTGTTTCATCTGCCCCTCTAATTTCGCATTTTCTTGCATCAATTCCCACTTTTCATTCACTAATGGGTCGCCGGATATGTCAGGCGACCCATTAACCCGTCGCAGCATAAATTCTATTGAGCACTGATTGAGCAGTTGAAAATAACAAATGGCAACAAATCACAATAACTTCTTCAAGCGATAGTAATAATCCAATATAATATCGGTATCGCAAGGAGATGTTATGTTGCAATTCCTTAAACATTTATTATTTTTTCATCTGATTCTAATCTTACCTTTTTGCTCAAGTGTAATTTATTCATCCACAGTCTCTCAGGGGAAAGAAATGGAATTTCAAAAAAAAAGCAAGGATTTGGTTTCTTATTTAAATATAACGCTTATTGAAGCAGGTGTTCCAGAAGACTCTAGGAAATATTTGGTCGCTATTTCACGTACAGAGTTATCAAATGTTGATGAAGAAGATATTCCTGCAAAAAAAGAATTACTTAGAAAGAATTTATATATTTTGCTTATTGATTTGCTGGCCCAAAAGCCGTTGCTTCTGAAAGAAAGTAAAATGTATTTTTCTTCTAGAGGATATGAACTAACTGCCGCGCATTTTTTATCTGCCGAACATATGAGTTTTTTAAAATCCAATCAAGTCTTCAATGAATTAAAAATTAATGACATAAAAATTATTTTTAATTCATTATGTCCCATATGGCCTTTTTGCTAAGAGGTAAGCATGAACGAAGAAAAAAAGCTTTCACTTGATATTGCTGTGCAATCCATTAAGCTATTAATTGCTTTGGCTACATCTGTTTTAGCATTTACTGTTACATTTCCTACTGGGTTTAATCAGCATTGTATTGGGTGGCTAATAAAGATCGCTTGGATTTTTTTGACCGTTTCTGTGGTTTCAGGAGTCTTGGTATTGCATAAAATAATTGGAACGCTTGAAAAAAATAAAAATTTTTCATTATATGAATCTTGGATAAGGGGTTTATCTTTGATTCAGATTTTTTCTTTTCTCTTGGGTGTTAGCTGCATAGCATTTTTAATGCTGATAAAATAGTTAAGCAAAATTTTCAAAACAATACTGTTAGACCAAAAGTCACAGTATTTTGTATGGTTTGTTCTCCAGCAATTTTTTGAATATTTTTAAAGGTACCATAATCTTTTTCGTGTTCATACTCTGCAAAAATATTTAACCCTGGCATCAGGCGGTAATAAGGTCTTACGATATAACGCATTTGATTCAAACCGCTGCCAATGGCTGATTGTGTTACTGTTTTTGAAGCTAAGATGCTGCGCGCGCCTAATCGAATAAAAAAGTTATTTGTGATTTGTGTGTCACGAGATAACTCAAAATCTAATTTTGCACTGCCACCGTAATAATATGTTCTTATATTGGTATCAATAAAATATGGCATTAACCCTTCAATACCAATTCCAGGTTGCCAGTAAGGGGTTGTCGCTGGTCGATAGAAATAATTTACACCTCCTTTAAGTGCCCAAAATTGACTAATCAAATGCCAATAAAAAACATCAATATCTGCATTTTCAACAATCCCTTTATTTAATTCTGCGTCATCAGTAAATAATTCTAGTTTATTGTAGTCAGAACCATATAATCCTTTGTAAGTAAGCCGTTGTGCGTTATGAAATGGGTCAGCGCCAACATCCAGATAGGTTGATAACCATAATCCAGCATGATGTCCCATAGGGTGGCGAACAAGTGAATGATCGATTGGTCGTGCTTCATCTACCCGAACAATCGGACGGTTGTAATATTTCGTGTTCTTAACTATGTCTTGTGGTTTTGCTTTATCTTGGGTGATCTCAATTAGCGTTGAATATTGAAATACACGCGCCATACCTGAAGTCATGTGATAAGCCATATGGCAATGGAAAAACCACTGACCACTTGCATCAGTATCAACGTCAACTATTACTTTGCTTCCTGGGGCAACTTCAATTGTGTGAAGTAATGGGTCATAAGAGTCATGACCATTGCGTAAAATAAACCAATGACCGTGAATATGCATAGGATGGCGCATCATTGAATTATTAGTAAAAATAATTCTGTAACGTTTGCCAGGTTCTAGACGAATAGGTTTCACCTGATATTCAGTTAAGCCATTCACCATCCAAATGAAATGGTTCATATAACCAAATAATTCCATTTGAATAACGCCAGCAATAGGCTTATCTGGATTATTCGTTTTAATTTCTGCACGTAAATTTTGATATTTTGTGCCAAACGTTGAAATATCATCAGTCATTTCATTATACGGTAAGAGCTTGTTGCCTATAATGGATGGTTCTGTTGGCATATCCATATGCATGTTGTGCATATTACTCATGGTGTTATCCATTGGCATTGAGTGCATTGCTGAACCATGGTTCATCCCTTGCATCATGTTTGTCATCATTTCTCTTGTGACTGGCAATGGCTCAGGAAATGGAGTGATTACGTTGTAATTAACAAATTGTTGAGTGTGCGTCGTTAAGGTGCCATAAGCTGCTCCAACGGTATCAAGCGATTCTGCGTAGATAATATAGGGATTGTCTTTCTTGATCTTTACTAATACATCATAAGTTTCACCTGGTGCGACAGTAAAATCCTTAATTTCATAAGGATTAACATCATTACCCTCTACATGAACCATTTGCATTGTTGTGTCAGGAATTTTTACATGAAAGATAGTTTCTGCTCCTGCACCGATAAAGCGTAATCGCACTACATCACCTATTTTTACCGGAGCAGTCCAAGGATTGCATTTTGAGTGGCCATTTAATAAAAAAGCATCATAAGCTACATCATTAATATCATAGATACTCATGCGCATTTGCTGCATGATTTTGTAATCATCAATTAAATTTTGACGTTCAGCGATGTTGGTTTTGCGATAATCATGAATAAATTTTGCTAAAGAAGGTTGAAGTGGAAATCGAGGTGAATAGTAGTCCCCATCTTTTTTAAGATTAGCTAATACTTGTTCTGGATTGGTATTACTCCAATCAGACAAAACTACAACATAATCTTTATTGTATTTGTATGGAGTTGCTTTTAACTGGTCAATAATAAATGCACCATACAAACCTTGCTGTTCTTGTAGTCCTGCATGAGCGTGATACCAATATGTTCCGGATTGCATTATCTTGAAATGATATTTGAACATTTTACCTGGCTGTATGCCGTGTTGACTTACTCCAAGCACACCGTCCATTTGCCAAGGAACTAAAATACCATGCCAATGAATTGCTGTTTCTTCATTTAAGTGGTTATATACATTAATGGTAACTTGATCGCCTTCTTTGAAATGTAAAGTGGGTGCGGGAATTTGGTTATTTATTGCAATTGCTCGGATTGTTCTACCCGCATAATTAACATTTTTATACCCAACGACCAAGTTAACAACGTGTTCCGCAGCAAAAACATTTGTGATCGCGATGGAGCATATAATTGCAGTAGTTAAATAATTTAAAATTGTGAGTCTTTTAATTCTACTCATACTACTCTCTTTTTATTTCATCAATAATGAAAATGCTGCTAACACTACCATAGTTAAATCTTCGATCAAGGTAATGCTCGAAAGAGGAACTTTAAGCAGCGTACCTAAACAGGCGCACTGGAATTTTTGTTTTTTGAGTAAACTGTTTATTACGCCAATACTGGAAAATCCCA
>Ga0207137_1172_pt1 | contig 14265 bp, 6 predicted proteins | sample Alteio_BWMinHeat_9_FD_153572 | JGI IMG/M metagenome (GOLD analysis project Ga0207137, IMG submission 153572) | Enriched cells from forest soil in Barre Woods Harvard Forest LTER site, Petersham, Massachusetts, United States -... | ecosystem: Environmental > Terrestrial > Soil > Temperate forest >...
GAAACTCACGGCGCCGCTGACCCCGCCCCCGGTCGTCACGGTCACGTTGGCCGAGCCCGACGCATTGGCCGCGATCGTAAACGTCGCGGTAATCTGAGTGGCACTCACCACGTTCACGTTGCTGACGGACACACCGGCGTTGCTCACGTTCACCGTGGCGCCAGAAGCAAAGTTAGTGCCCGTGAGGGTGACGTTCACGCTAGCGCCTGGTGTTCCCGTGTTGGGACTGACAGCGGTGAGCGTGGGCGCACCGATGCTGAAGCTCACCGTGCCGCTGGTGCCCGCCGAGGTTGTTACCGATACGTTGGCTGAACCGGAAGCATTGGCTGCGATCGCAAACGTGGCGGTAAGCTGAGTAGCGCTTAGCACGGTCACGTTGCTGACGGCGACCCCTGGATAGCTCACATTCACCACTGCGTCAGAAGTAAAGTTGGCCCCTGTAAGCGTAACGGTAACAATAGCTCCTGGCGCTCCCGAGCTCGGGCCGATAGAGGTCAGGCTGGGCGACGCACCTGCGCTAAATTGAGTGACATTTACGAAGGGAGAAGAGACGCCTCCATAAAGCGTTATCGGGGATTGACGTGAGGGACCAGCATTGGAAGAAACCTGAAAACTCTTGATCGCCGTGCCTTGAGTGGCCGGCGCAGTTGCGGAGAGACCCGTGATCCAACTATCGGAGTCCGAAAGTTTCCACCAGCAACCGTTAGACGTCACGGTGACCAAGTAGCTGCCGCCGCCAGAAGGCACGGGTCCCTGCGGTGAGGGCTGGGATACCTGGAAGCCGCATTGCTGCGGGTTTTGAAAATTCTGGTGAGTCGCTAAGGAACTAGAACCGCTGCTCACCGTCAGACTCGCTGCTCGCACCGCCGACGTAGCATTTGCCGTGAGGGAGTAACTAACGGATCCATTACCGGCACCGCTCAGCGGACTGGAAATGCTCAGCCAACCGGGCGTATCGTTGACGATCGTCCAGTTGCAATTACTCGGCGACACGGTGAAAGCCCAACTCGTGTTTTGCGCTCCAGGAGAGGAAATGTAATTAAGCGGGGAAGATCCGGCGTCCTGTCCGGGATTGCCATTCGCGACACCGGCAGGTACGATGCTAGTGCAGTTGATTACGCGGAATATTGCGCGCCCAATTTTGTTGCCGGCAGATTCGGTAAACCACAGCGCGCCGTCTTGCCCGACCGCGATGTCCAGAGGGCTGCTGCTTGGCGTAGGGATGGCATATTCGTTAATCACCCCGGCCAGGGAGATTCGCCCGACCTTGCTAGCGCTGTACTCAACGAACCATAGGGCGCCATCGGGTCCTGCCTTGGGGGTCTGAGGTCCGCTGAAGGAGGTTGGGATCGCGTACTCAGTAATGACTCCGGCCGTGGTAATTCGCCCAATATTGTTGCCCGAAGATTCGCCGAACCATAATGCTCCATCCGGCCCTGCTGTGGGGCCGAGAGGGGCACTCCCGGGTGTTGGGACGGGGTACTCGACGATCGCGCCGGCCGTGGTAATTCGCCCAATCTTATCGCCTGAGGATTCGGCAAACCACAAGGCCCCATCCGGTCCTGCCGAGATCGTTTGGGGACTGCTGCCTGCCGTAGGCACCGGATACTCGGTGAACAATCCAGCGACGTTAAGTCGCCCGATTTTGTTGCCCGAGGCTTCGGCGAACCACAGCGCGCCGTCCGGCCCCGCCGCGATACCGCTAGGGGAACTATTCGAAGTTGGGACGGTGTACTCTGTTATTATCCCAGCCGTTGTGATGCGCCCGATCTTGTTGCCTGCGGATTCAGTAAACCAGAGAGCGCCATCCGGACCTGCCGCGATGAATTTAGGCTGGCTACCGGGAGTTGGGACAGCGTACTCAGTCAACAGCCCCGCCGTCGTAATCTGCCCGATCTTATTACTGCTGGCCTCCGTGAACCACAGTGCGCCATCCGGCCCCGAGACGATACCGCCAGGATTGCTGTTGGACGCTGGGAGCGGGTACTCGAGAATACTGACCGATTGCGCCGAGCAGACCGAGAAAATACTAAGAAGGCATCCCGTTAACCCTAGTCGGAGCGCGGCCGCCAAGAGGCGCTTGCGAGCGGCATGGCCCTCTCGACTAGCCTCAAGACGTTCCGCTTCTTTGGCCGGTGGTGAGATGCATTCCATGTTGGCGATGTGCAGGAAAATTCGAATACTGTAGCCACGGTGTAGAGGGTTGCATCACCTTGGCCCGATCCGAGAGCTGATTCCCACTCCAGAAGAATGAGGTCCAAGACGATCTGAAGCGGATGCGGAGGTGATGTCACCGAGCCTAAGGTCGAACCGGGTCGATTTATGTCGTTTGAATTCGCTGTGACCTCCGTCAATAGCTTCAGTTGTTTTAATCCATAAATTGTTCAGGGTCAACAGTTGTGTGGTTCGGTGGTACCGGTACGCATGTTCTTGCCGTGTAGCGTGCGAGCGGATTTGGAAGGCGCTGGCGCAAACCGGCGCATCAGTCCGCCGTAAGGCGTTTGCTCGAGCTCGATGGGCTCTGCTGCCGGACGGGAGCCATCCTCGAAGCGGTTCAAAGGTCGTCGATGGTCTGAAAAACTGGTTGAACATCGGTGCTCTGTTCAGACGCCGCGTAGCGAGCAAATTCCCTACGTCGGGCCTCAGGTGCGCATCTGACGGAATACGCACCTCGAGCTCGGCTCTAACAGCCTACCGCTTGGCAGCCTCCGTCACCGGCGCCGACGATGCGTTAAGCGCTCCGTCTAATATCCCTCGAAACTGCTCGTAGGTGAAGCCACCGCTGAAGAACTGGCCGTTGATGAAGAAGCTGGGCGTACCCTGGAGCTGAAGGCTCTGCGCCTCGGCATTCTGCGCTTTGATGGTCTCCGCCTGTTCGCCCGAGTCCAGGCATTTATCGAAAGCCGCGGTATCGAGTTTGAGCGCGCCAGCATCCTCCTTGAGTTGAGAAATTTCCAGCTTCTTAGTCGCAAAGAGCATATCGTGGTATTCCCAATACTTCCCTTGTGCACCGGCGCAATGCGCAGCTTCAGCCGCCTTTTGCGCATGGGGGTGCATCGGCAAAGGCAAGTCCTTGTACGCGAAGGTCACCTTTCCTTTGTATTCCGCCTCCAATTTGTCCAGAACTGGTTGGACTTGCTGGCAGTATGGGCATTCGTAGTCCGCGTACTCCACTAACGTGACCAGCGCATTCGCCGCCACTCCGCGAACCGGCGTGTCTTTTAGGGAGACCGCTGCCAGCGGAGGAGCAACGCTGACGGCTATCTTGGCCTTGCTGCGCAGAGTCTGTACATATTCCGTCTTTGCCTTAAACATGCGGCTCTGGCGAATGTGATCTAGGATACCTGCTCGCACGGCCTCAAACGGCTCCTTGCTTTCCGTACCCTCGTAATACAGCCGCAAGGCTTCCTCGGAAGGATCTCCTTTGGGGACGACGCTGTTCGCATGCCGCTCCAACAACTCCTCAACCGTGACGTGTTCTTTTTGAGCTTCTTGCTCCAACAAGTATTCGGTTGCGAAATCGTTCAGAGCTTTGGTTTCGGCCTGGTAGAATGCGTTGCGGGCTTGGAACAGCCCAAACGGGTGCTTCTGTTCCATGTCGGCGATGCTCAGTTTTGTGCCATCGACTTCCAAGACAGCACCGTTGTTTGAGGAAGGAGCGGTGGAAGTATCGTCGAAGGCAAAAAGACAGAGTGCCGTGGGAAAAAATAACAATGTCAAAAGGGACTTGGTCATCATAAATATAAAACTCACTAAAAAGAATTTTCTTTCAATTGAAACGAACCACAATGCTTCCTGGCGGAGGATTCTCTGCCAGGAAGCACTGAACTTACATCAATCAAGCACGACCGGTTTAACGAATCGCTGGTGGATTCGGGGTAACGCACAATCCATGATCGCGGGCGCAGATTCCTGAACCGCTCCCGTTCTGCTGAATGAAGGAACAGAGGCCGGTTATGCGATCCAGTTCTCTCTGCCGAAGCTCCCCAGTCTCAAAACGAGTCTCAGTCACCTGATAAGTAGGAGGGGCCGTAGTGTTGGCGTGAAGAGCGGTTCCCCAAGCTCTCATTCCGGGCGCCAGCGGTTGTCCTGATGGCGGCGGCGGTCCGACGGAAACAAATTGTCCTAAGGCGTTAATTGTCGGTAGCTCTCCCGCTGTAGCAGCATTGCAGTTAGCAGCGGAAGATTGGGGAAAACAACCGCCGGTAGCTTGTGGAATGCACGAGGCGGTTGCCAGGAGCTTAATGACGACGTCATTACGCGGATGGAACGTCAGGAAATTTGAAGTCAGGTCATTCTGCACTGAGAAGGTAGCCAGGCCGTTTGACGTGAGCAGGCAACTGCAGCATTCCTGCTCTTGTTCATCTGGGGTAAAGACATAAATGTTGATGCAAAGGTCGTCATTCTTGTCGATCTGGGGGGGCATACCGGCCATTCCGGGGGGTGCGTTGAGGTTAAGGTTTAGCCCAAAGACTGCGCCGGTGTTGGTTATGTTTACAAAGCTGTCGCCGACGTTCAGGTTAGGAACGTACTTGACCTGGAAACTATTTTGCGCGAAAGCAGGGACAACAGCGAGGGCCGCCAAGGCGACCAAAATTTTGAAAAGCTTCATGGTAAATCCTCCACCGTATACACTACCATGGGCGGTTACTCATACAATCGTCAAAACGACCATTACTACTAGTACTTTGCCACCAAAAGTGCATCCAAGGGTCGCGAATCTTGGTCTCCATCGCCTGATTCCAATGGTACTAGTAGTACGACTGTGGAACCGGCCTCCCATAATATTACAGGCGAGCGTGCTTAGAGGCCACCGATTTTGGCGACATTGCAAACCCCTGAGCCGCTTCCGTTCGCTAGAATAATTCGCGCATAGAAAGGTCGTCCGCCACCTCCCGTTGGCTCGGCATTCCATCCTCGAACCTGGTCTCCAGTCACACCATAACCAACAAGGGTTGGCGGGAAGCGCATGAAAAGGGCGGTAGCCTAGGCGAGCAGGCCAGGAACCGGCACATTTTTGTCGTTTCCCACTGTCGCAGGCCGTAGACTTAGGGCAAATGGTTTCCCGACAGCGCGGTTGCAATCAATTTCATGACGACATCGGGTGGCACCAAGTGGGGCAAGGGTAATGAAGGTCTTGAGTAACGAGGCGAACGCTTGCGGCTCGACTAGCACCGGCGTTGGTCATGTTGACAATGGGGTTACGGGCGATCAAGTTACTGGCGTAGTGTATCTTAATAGTCCCGCCAATTTGAGCTCAGGCGCTCGCTAAACCCACGAGTACGACGGCCACAAGCCGGAAGAGAAGCGGGAGTTGCACTCGCGTAGATCCTGCGTTTGGAACCGTGCCAGTTACTCCCACCCAGGAATTTACAGATGAGAACTGCGGTCTGGTTCGAATGGAGTTCGTGCTGCCCGGCATCGAATAGAAGGGCGTAACACACAAAGTAACAACGAAGTAACTAGACTGGCAGCAAGCCACCCGTCCGGAGTTGCCTGAGGACTGAGTAAGGTCATTATGCGCTCGGTCTGTTGGCCCGTGGCTCGATTTTCATGTGTTCCAGCGGTGTTAGTTTAGGCGCAGATGGTTACCGGCTGCCGCTCTCGGAGAATTGCAATCCCGTGCCTTTTAGTCGTGGCAATAAGCAGGAAGTTGGAAAGCCGAACGAAAATTTCGATTTTCAAAGTTTTTGGGAGCATTTGGGCATTCCTTTGATAAACTTGATGCACAAGTACTAGGAGTAATAGGCGTGCTAGCCGGCGTATAAATAATAGTGCGATGGTAGTATGCAATGGAGGACTAACCCCCATGAAACTTCTCACAATTGTCTCCTGCGCGACCCTTGCGGTTGTCCCAGCTTTCGCAGATGGTAACTTTCTGGTCAAGTACATGACTAATTTAAACATCGGCGACGGTTTTATCAACATCAGCAACACAGGGGCAAGCTCCGGCCAAAACCTTTCGACAAGTGGAGGCACCTTGCCCTCAAATGGGAACATTTGCGTCAACGTTTACGTCTTCAGCCCAGATGAACAAGAGCAAGCATGCTGCGCCTGCCTCCTCACCCCGAACGCACAAGCTTTCTTAACGAAGAGCGGCCTGACTACAAATACCCTGACAGGCTTCGCGCTTACGGACGCCGTCATTAAGCTCGTGGCAACCGCCTCGTGTATTCCTCAAGCTAACGGCGATTGTTTTCCCACATCGTCGGTTGCTACCTGCAATGCTGCTACCGCAGGATTGATACCAGCATCTTCCCCCGTCCCAGGACAGGGATTCCTTTCTTTCGGGCCGCCGGCGCCATCGGGACAACCGCTGGCACCCGGATTGGTAGCTTGGGGAACCGCTCTTCACGCTAACACGTCCACCACGCCTGTCACTTATCAGGTGACCGAGACTCGTTTTGAGAAGGGGACTCTTACCGGTAGAGAGCTGGATCGCATAACCAGCCTCTGTTCCTTCATTCAGCAGAACGGGAGTGGTGCTGGAATCTGCAAAGGGTGCTCAGTCGGGGGTCTGTAAACCGCCGCCGTCCTTACCCGCTGCCGCTCGTCAGTAACCGCCCCTGTTAGTCGCGACCACAAATACGAAGGACTTCACCCTGGCTGCCGACGGGAGCTGGTCGGGTAACATGCCTTCCGGAGAGCAGTCGGCTACCCTAGGCCACGTAGGACACCTAGGCCGACCTGGGCCTGTCAAAAGGAAGTAACTAGGTGTATACTGGCACGAAGCCGGAAGGGCGAAGAGGAAACTACGATTTAATCGCTTCCCAGAAATTATCCCGTAACTGAGCGAATTAATGAATCACTGTATGAGGAGCGCATCCATTCAGGCGATATCGGAGGGTAGGCGAACAACGCGCGTGAAATACCTGCCGGTGCGAGGCAGGAAACCTCAGCCAAAAGAGGGCCAAACCGGCGGGGGAAGCCGTTATGTTGAAGAGTCCCTCGATTGTTAGGTCTCCGAACTTGAGGGGCCAGGATAAGTCTCCTATGCTGAGTGCCCATTTTTCTGTCAGGGCTGGAACAGACCATCGCTTCTTTGGCTTGCCGGACGCCCACCGCAGATTCTTGGGTGGTCGGCTCTCTTCGCGAGGTGTTGGGATCCGGGAAATTGTTTCATCAACGACGAGCCGGTCCTTAAGTTGCGTAAGTGTCCGGCCACCAGCCGGAAGGTTGCCTGAAGATGGTGATTGACTGAGGTCATTATGCGCTCTGTATCTTTCGCGGCCGTGGCGGCCGGCTCGATTTTGACGTGTTCAGTAGTGTTAGGCGCGGCGGAACTCATACCTGCCAACGTCACGGCGGGGCAGAGTTTGGAAGCGCCAGCCAGCATAAAGCTAGGTACAGCGGCTCCGAGCGGCGGCCTGCTAATTACCTTGACAAGTAGCGACCCGAGTATGCTGCTACTCTCGTTGAGACCGGACGCCGCCGGCTCGCGAACCATCAACATCAGGGTGGCGGAAGCGTCGAGTGTCAGTCCGGAATTTTTCGTGCAGGCACTCGGCAATAGCGGAACGGTGACTTATACGGCCAGTGCGCCCGGTTATGAAAACGGCACCGGAACCGTGACGTTGGGGCGGTCCGCCATTCTGATCGCTAGCCCATTCGGATTCGGAAGGCCTCTTCAAACGGCAGCGGGAACGTTGACCTCCAGGATCATAGTCTCTTCGGCGCTGCTCGATTCGACCGGCAATCTTGTCAGCGAGCAGCCAGTTCGCGGCGGTCTGTCGGTGGCGGTAGACGTAACCAGCTCGAGCGCGGCAGTGGGCACGATTGCAGAATCGCCGCTGACGATAGGCGGTGGTGCATCTCATGCGGCTACCGAATTCCAACCGGTGAGTCCCGGCGAAACCACGCTTGCCGTGAACGTGCCGGCTGGGTTCAGCGCGCCTGCCCAATTTGCAAAAGTGATTGCCGCGGTCAGGCTTCCGGGTATGACCATGATTGACGAAGTCACCATCGGCCAGAATTTGGAGATGCCTGGAAACCTGCTCCTAGGCCGGCCGGCCCCACCCGGCGGACTAGAGCTTACACTGACCAGCAGCGACGCCAGCCTGCTGTTGCTTTCGACAGGGATGACGTCTCCAGGATCAAAAAGCATAACGATTACCATCCCTGAAGGAGGTAGAAGCGCTGGCTACTGTCTGCAGGCTCTGGGTAATTCTGGGACGGCGACGTACACTGTCAGCGCCCCCGGATACCTCGGCCGTACGGGAAAAGTAACTTTGTCGCCGTCCGGCGTGTTTCTGGGGATTTACGGCCCTCCCGACGAAGCTGAATACTTCCGGCAGGAATCGGCGGACGTTGCACATGGTTTTGTGCTTAATTTATCGGGGCACCGCAGCATGCCCTTAACGATCTACACCACCAAACTCGATCCTATTCACCACAGAGGGGCGGATGTGACCCTACAACCCTTGCGCGCCGGATTATCGCTTCAGGTCACTCTGACGAACAGCAATCCAACTGTAGGAGCGATAGCCTCAACCGTGACGATCCCCGGCGGCTCCAGCGAAGCTCTCGTGGGGGAGTTCACCGCCTCGGAGGCGGGCTCAACCATAATCTCGGTGGTTACGCCGGAGGGTTTCACGACAGCGGGCAACTCCACGTCGTTCAAGGCGGTTGTGCGTCCGTAGGATAGATCCCGTTTGTTGCAGAGATGGTGACGCGGCCAGCGCTACCACTCCTCGCGGTTCGGTTACGCGCACGGCGATCCAATCAACGGGACTGACGTAACTGGCAGGGCCGACGCTGGCGGGCCGCTTGCCACTCCGATGTAGCCCGAAGCCAAAATTTTCTCTCTCTGTTCGGTTTTCCGAACAAAGTGCTGTAATCCTTCGGATTCTGAGAGCTTGAAGTCGGAATTTTTCGCCGTACGTACTCCCTGATTTTCGGAAAGCCGAACAAAGTGTGCTTAGCCGAAATAATAACAGCCATACTACAAAAGAGTTACGTACAGAAAAGTCTTGACATCAAGATTGGATCGGATATTATGTAAAACATTCCAGTCGTAAAAGGAGCGCAACTTATGGCTGTAACAATTCGGGCAGCAGCGACTGTAGTGTGTCTTTCGGCGATGGCCATCACCACCTACGGCCAGCCGCGAGTCGATCCGCGCAATATGTACGAGCGCGTCATGGCTGTCGTCCCAATTGTCGGGACCGGTAAAGCAGGGGATATGAAGCGGCCAAAGTATGCGCCGACCCTGGCCGAAATGCACCCGAACCTTGGAACCGGGATTATTGGATTCACTTATGTCGAGAGCGACGACCACAAACTAGCGCTGGTCGAATTTGTGGCGCGCGATCCCGCCGCGTTACGCCCCATTCTCAACGATCCATCTGTAAAGGCCTTTCTCAAGGGTAGAGACAAGCGCGAGGACATCGAGAAGGAATTCAAGCTTCACAAGAAGGATTTCGATTTCGAACACTTCGGAGTGATAGTGCCATGACAACGCTACGGATTGCCGCTCTCGCCGCATGCTCGCTTGCGCCCGTTTTCGCGGCCTATCAATACGACTATCCGAATCTGCTGAATCCCTATACCGCCAGCCAGTGGACTGGTAATGGCACCTATTCCGCCAGCAATAATCTGTTCACTGCGTCGGGTGCCGGCGGGTCGATAATCTTCAACGGAACGGTTCCCGGACCGTCCAGCACCTATGAAGTGCGCGCCACGATTGCGGCGCCGCAGACGTGGGATGAATACGTCATTTATCTTCGTGCCACCCCGAACGCAAATTTCTTCTCGTCGACTGGGACGTTTTATGCGATTGTCATCTACCCGAATTCGAATGGTGCGTGCACGGCAGAAGTGACCCTGCAGATACGTGTTACGGGGAGCCTATCGGTACCCACCGTCGGAGGTGCGCAATGTCATGATGGCATGGTCGTGCGAGCCTGCATGCTGAACGGCTTCATCGCGGTCTACGTCGACGATACGCTCGTATTGAGTTATTCCGGTAATGACATCGCTAGCGGGCAGCCTGGGATCGGCGCGTTTCATTACGCTTATAACTCCGGCGGCGGCATCACCAAGGTTGACATCGGCCATTACGACACCGTTGCCCCACTCGCCATCAATCCGCAAATGATAGGCACTTCTGTGTTCGGTAATCGGGTGGATCTGCAATGGCAAGGGGCCCAGGATGATCCCAATGGCATTGGCATCGGATTCTACTACGTCTATCGCGACTCATCATATCTGGCCCAGGTTCATGAGCCGACGTTTTCGGATACCACCGTAACGCCCGGCTCACACACCTACGCGATCTACGCCGTCGATTATCACTACAATGCTACGCCCACGAACATTCCTATCACCGTGCCATCCTCTGGCTCCGTGGACGCCCGCGAAGCCGGGGTTCGCCCGCTAGGTTCCTACTGGGGTGGCGCGGGCGAACAGATCGATATGCGAGCGGGGAACCTCAACTACTCCATTCCGCTATTGAACCCTCAAGGACGCGGAGGGTGGAGCGTGCCCTTCAGCCTGAGCTATAACTCGCAGAACTGGCGGCAGGACCCTGGCGGCACATGGCAGCTTGGCCGCGATATCGGGTATGGTTACGGCTGGCGTCTCCAGGCGGGTTCGCTCACACCGATCTACACCGGCTATTGGAGTGTCGATCACTATCTGTTCATCGATTCCACGGGCGCCGAATACCGGCTGGACCAGCACAGCACCTATTCCACTGTCTGGTGGTCCACGGAGGGCACTAACGTTTACTACGAGCCCGGCACCAATCGCCTTCATTTTCGCGACGGCAGTTTCTGGGTGATGGGCGCAACGTCTTCAGGGACTGAGCAGGATGCCGGCACCATGTATCCCACTTTGATGCAGGATAGCAACGGGAATCAGGTCATCATCGCGTACAACGCCGGGCTGGGGGTAGGCTGGAACAATTCCAGTTCCCGTATCAATACCATCGAAGACGTTCGCGGCAACGGTTCCAGCAACTACACCTTTACCTACAACGCTGACTCGATTCCGCACTTGACCGGCATCACCAACTCCATCGGCACGCCCGAAAACTACAGTTTTTCGTACGCCAGTTCGGGATTGATCTCTCCGTTCGATCACACCACTTCGTTCGGAACCTTCGCCTTTCTGCAAACCGCCACCTCGACGGGCGTTCCGCTCACCAATACGTTCGCTTACGATTCTTCCGGTTCCGGCGAACTGAACCAAGTCACGACTCCTTACGGAGGCCACCTCCGCTGGACCTTTGCGCCCTATACGCTCTCGAATTCGCGAACGTGGCGGGAAATCCAATATCGGTATCTCGCACAGTCCAGCGGCGCAACCGAGACGACTGTGCAGCTCTCACGAGCCAACGACGCGTCCTACACAGTACATTCTTCGGCAACGCTCGACGACCTGTCGGCCAACGCCGAAAAGTTCTGGTCGTTCCAGACGGACACAAGCCAATTCAATGTGGGGCTCATGCTCAGCTACGAAGAACGCCAACTGCCCAGCCACACAGCGCTGTACCATCAGGATTTCGCCTGGACTCAAGAGCCCGGCTCTGTCTTTCCAAATAACACCAACTATATATCCAGCAGCACGACCACGCTCGACCCAGGGCAGAGTTACCAGGTGCAAAAGAAAACTACACAGACGCTGGATACCTACGGGCTCGGAAACCCAACTCAGATTCAGGTGTTCAATTTCGGCAACCTCTCGACACCCGCGCGAACGTACACGAACACCTGGCTGACGGGATACACCTGTGATAGCTCGCATCCTTGCTCCTCACTTTACGCTACTAACTACATCCTCAATCGACCCGTCAGCAGCACGGTCACCGATGGAACCTACACGACCACGCTGTTCCAAAACCAATATGACTTCAACACATTGAACGATCTGCCCGGTGTTCATGAACACGACCCGTCGCTGAATACGACAAACGTGTATCGCGGCAATCTGTACCTTACAACCACACCCTCAACAGGTCAGTTTTTCAACACATACGACATCGGGGGAAACCTGGTCGCCAATACCACCGATGGGGTGACCACCTCGACAACGACGAGTTCCTCCACCAACTACGCCGCGCCGTCCCAGGTAACCACAAACACTCTCTCCTCTACGATGAATTGGAACAGCTTCCTGGGCATAACGTCAGCGACCGGTCCGAATGGGGACACTGCATCGATTGTCTATAATTCCAACGCGCGTCCTTCCTCAACCACATCAACATACGGCGCGGTGACGACTTATACCTACAACGACACCGCGTCGCCGCCAACTACCGTCGCCACCACCAACGGACACTGGCTGCGAACCACCATGGACGGCCTCGGGCGAACCATCAAAACAGAAACCGGATATGGCAGCACTACGCTTTCGGTGGCAGACACTGTTTACGCGCCCTGCGGTTGCTCTCCGCTCGGCAAGATCAGCCAGGCATCCCAGCCGCACGCTCCCGGCGGAACTCAATACTGGACGACGTACACGTACGACGCATCCGGACGCACGACCAAGGTCACCCAACCCGACGGAAGCGCTACAACCTACACGTATCAAGGCAACACGGCTACCATCACCGATCCTGCGGGAAAATGGAAGAAGTTCACCATGGATGGCTTCGGCAATCTGACCAGCGTCCAGGAACCAGACCCGTCGCTAGGCACGGTCTCAACCACCTGTACCTATGACATGCTGAACCACGTGACCCAGGTCTCGATGCCGCGCGGCAGCAACACGCAGACTCGCACGTATAACTACATCGATCCGGGAACCAACAACCCAGGAGCTTTCCTGCGCAGCGTGACCACGCCGGAGAATGGCACTACAAGCTTTACCTACAATACCAACAGCACGCTTGCCAGCCGAACGGATGCTAAAGGCCAGCAATTCACGTACACCTACGACAATTACAATCGTGTGACCCAAATCCGCGTGGGCGGCAATTTGTTGCGAACCTTCATTTACGACAGCAATACACTGGATAGCTCGTTCTCGCAGAACCCTCAGGGCCGCCTTGTGGCCGTGCAGCATCCTCAAAGCACGTTCACCGCTGCAGGCAGTTCGCCCAGCGCGGTGCAATTCACTGAGATGCTGAGCTATACGCAGAACGGGGTGGTAAGCAAAAAGCGCTTGCAGGTGAACGAGACGGGGTCGAACGGCAGTTCCTCACTCAATCTGGACGCGGCGTGGACCTATGACAACGAAGGCTCCATGACTTCGGTGACCTATCCATCGACGCTCTCCTACAACTCCAGCACGCAGTCTTTCTCCACGACTCCCGGTCCAACCTACACCTACTCGTTCGACAGCGTGCATCGATACAACGGACTGACGGATCAGAATAACAACCAGCTCGCCAGTGGTGTCCAGTACGGGCCATCCAGCGAACTGCTCGCGCTCAACTATTCGGGGATGACGGAAACCCGGCAATACAACAATCTCCTGCAAATGACGCAGTTGACCAACGGCATGGCGAACCTCGGCTTTAACTACCCCGCTGCAAGCAACAACGGAAAGCTCAGTTCGCTGAACAACGCCATCACGGGCGAAACAATCACCTATCAATACGACTCCTTGAATCGGCTGATCGCAGCGGCTGGTAGCGGCTGGAACCAGAGCTTCGGGTACGATGGATTCGGCAACCTGCTATCCAAGACCGGATCCAACTCTCCGCCCCTCTCGGTAGCAGTCAACACGGCGAACAACCAAATCGTCGGCCAGTCCTACGATGCCAACGGCAATCAACTGACGACCGCTCTGTTTTCGGGCAACGCCCTAAACTACGATGCCGAAAACCGGCTAGTGCACGCGCCTAGCGTACAATACGCCTACGACTCGCAAAACAAGAGGATCTGGAAAGGGACGCTCGATTCCAACAACAGCTACATAACTGGGCAGCAGGTGTTCTTCTATGGGACGAACGGACAGCTTTTGGGCACGTACACGCTAAATACATCCACGCTCGGTCCTTCAGGCCAGCCCTACGTACTCAGCGATCCGTCAGCGACACCGCAAGTCTATTTCGGGGCCAAGCGCATAGACCAGGTACAGGACGACAAGGGTTCGACGATCAAGACCGGTTCCAACGGTTTCTTCCCTTATGGCGAAGACCGAGGTACACCGCAGTCGAATGAGAGTTTCGCCAGCTATCCATCGGATACGAGCATCGGGCTCTATTATGCCGATCAGCGTTATTACTCGTCGCAATTCGGCAGATTCATGACACCGGACCCAGGAACGGGCGACCCGCGGAATCCGCAAAGCTTCAACCGGTATGCTTACGCGCAGGAT
>Ga0207137_1158_pt2 | contig 14181 bp, 14 predicted proteins | sample Alteio_BWMinHeat_9_FD_153572 | JGI IMG/M metagenome (GOLD analysis project Ga0207137, IMG submission 153572) | Enriched cells from forest soil in Barre Woods Harvard Forest LTER site, Petersham, Massachusetts, United States -... | ecosystem: Environmental > Terrestrial > Soil > Temperate forest >...
GATTTGGCTTGCTGACCTTCGACTTGACGGAATGGATTCAACGCCGACGTTGCCAGTCGGCGAGGCTTATGCAATCGGGGCGGTGCGATTCGATAGCGATTATCTCGCCCAGAGGACTGTGCCTCTTTACTCGCTTCAGCGTGTAGATCGTGAAGGCCGTGACAACACTGAGGTGATAGCTGATGGGGGCGCGACAGCCGTTCAAGTGACTGCGTTGGCACCGCCCGCTTCGACAACCACTCATGGCGTTGATAAAGCGGAGTCGGCGACGGCTTCGTGTGATGTGTATGTTCCGGCTCACGTAACGGCATCTGTTAGCGATACGCGGACGCGTGTCGAACCCGAGAGCTTTGTGGGATCAGTAGTCACGTCAGCGCCCGGCTCGTACGAATCGGGCGATTGGCGGACGAATCGCTATTTTAGAAGGCACGAAAAGGCCAGTAGAATGGAACTGGAGCGGCTATTCGCAACACCGCTTCCCCATGAAGCGTCGTATTCACTCGATGACGTGGCCAGAGTCAAGGAGCCGCCAGAGTACTACGCAGAATATACTGCCCTTAATGATGGTGCAATATGTGGCTATACCTATTTAGGGTCCTCGGAAACGATTGCTCCGCATTTTAATCCGGTCGCATTGCGCGAGTTGGCATTTATAATTGCGTCGTTGCTGGCGGGTGCGCGCGATGGAAGGGCCGCAGTTGCTGCTGCCGTGCTTAACGCCCGCTTGCGCAGCGCGACACTTACTGATGTTAACACATTCAATGTCATTCGCGATTGCGTGATTGAAATGTTCGACGCGGACGGGTGTTCGATATTCGCATGGGATCCTGGTGACAAGCTTGTGTGCGTGTCCAGCAGTGGGCTAAGTGAGTATCAGGAAGACGTAATGACCAGCAAGGCAGAATATAATAGTGAAGTAGATGATGTCACTCCTCTGAGTCCACATTGGACTGTTCGGGTCGCTCTGGGGAACCCGCGACGAGTAAGAATCAATAACCGCATACTGACCACAGAACAGCGCAAACCGGGAATTCGACGGCTTCTTGAGAGCTTTGTGCTGTCGCCGATTGAGCATCGGCGCACTTTGTTGCAATCGATCCCAAATCCAAGTGCCCATGGCGGTCATGAGCCGCCCCGCGGCGTGATAAGGGTCGTGCGCTCGACTCAAAAGAGGCCGTTCACCCCTGCGGATGCCGAATTGTTGGAAGCGATCGCATCGCTGATTCGCGACGCGTTTGCGTTTCGCGCCGAATGGCGCGTGTCAAAGACTTTGCCCAAAGGGACCCTCAAACTTGAGGAATGGTATGAGACGAAGCTTAGTGACGCGAACGCCGGTGAACCCGGAATTCGCCGACCGGGGAAGGCATTTGAGAGAGCGTGTGAGCGGTTGTATTTTTATGCGGAGGGATATGCGTGTTGGTCGCGAAGACGAGTTGAAGGTGTTTTACAGGATTTGTTTGCTGTGTTTGACCTTGAAATGCCGGTTCTGGCCATGCTGCGCATTGTTGCAAGATCTCCTGAAGGGCTAGGAGTTCTGCCGATTAGTTACTTTCACGGCTATAGGAATGTGCAGGTCGCGGAGGACGGTCCTGGCAAGCCGTTGCGGATCGATGAGGGCGGCATTGGTTGGGAATCGATTCTTCGTCGGAGGGCAATTGAGTTTTCTAAGGAAGATCGAGGCTATACGCGACTTTTCGACTCTCCCGAGTGGAACATTGAACTTGGGATTTGTCTGCCAGTTGTTTTACCATTCCGAACGTCCCCGACAATTGGCGCCTTGTCAATCGAAATGGCTGCGAATCAACCTGCGGCCTATGAAAACGAGCGGATCCGGTTCGTGTTTGCTGCGGCGAAACAGATTGCAAGGTGCGCGTGTGAAGCCGACGCGTTGTTGCATCACAAAAGTGTAAGGCGACTCTCGATGGCAGCGTCGGTTGCGAAACAACGCGACAAGGTCTCAATTACCGCGACATTCTTAGGCATTCTGTCGGGCTTCATGACAATGGAGACTGATGTTGAGGGCAGACGTGACAGAGTTGATGGAAGTGAAAACACGGAAACATGGGCATATATGGCGCGAATCAATGAATATCGAGGGCGACCGCGTAGGGCGGTGAAGAGTGATCAAAAGCGCGCGTGGGATAAAAGACGCGGTGAGATTCAGTCAGAATGGAGCAAACCGATTGCCAAGAAACTCGCCGCGACGCTGCGTGAGGACGACGCCTATCTTCCGAGACGACAACTAGCACATATCGCTAATCGACAAGCAGTAGGGCACAGTGCAGATAGCCAAGATGGGAATGCATTTCACAATTGGCGAGTATCTCCGGAACTTGAGGCTAAGCTGTTTGGCCTGGAGATGATTGGAGTGAGAATGGATGTGTGCCGCGGACGATGGCTGCTTCCTTTGTGGTTTGGTTGTGGTATTGCTGGGGAGTTAGTCGGGATACGAATGCCAGCAGATGAAGGTGTCGATGGAACAGCGGATACGGCGCATCCGGCAAACGGCGCTATTGCGATGCGACTGTGTGACACGCTTACTGAATGTCTTTGGATATGGAGTCGTTTCGCGTGGTCGTTGGAAAATGAAGGTGAAGATGCACAACGTTACAAGGGGAGGCGATGGATTATGCTATTGACGGATCAGGAAAACCGACTGAATTTATCGGCTAAACGGACCGGAACGGAATACAGCGTCACGGCCGCGGTTGGCGCAATTGGCATTGGGATTAAGTGTTTGTTGAAAGGTCTTGGTGAGCGCGATACCACGAGAAAACGACCTCGGTGAGAGCCGCCGTTGTTGAACATTTCGATTATGGCTTACTTAGAGCAGTTTGCATTGTAATAACGGAGAGTGGTTGTAGAAAAGCGAGGGAAAGGCGAATCGGTGCAGCGAAGCCGTCAATTGCGGGTGGTCGTGAACTCACGTCGGTCGGCGCTTTGTCGCAGTTGCGCGTCGATTGAAGATAGAATCACGCAATGCCATTCGTATCCCAGATGAGTTGATGGTTCGAGTGAGACGAGCTGCCACTGTGCTGTCTTCAAAGAATGTCGAGAAACGGTCGGTCCGAAAATCGACAGGTGACTCGGTGTGGCATGCCAATACTGTTGGCCAGTCAATAGGCTCCGCTGTTTTCGGAGTTAGCTGTCCAACATGTTGATATTCCTTAAATTGGTGAGAAATGCGATACTGCGGATGTCTTGGCAGCAGCCCAGGAACGCTCATTTGCCGTAAGTTGCAATGCGAACATGGGTTGCAATGATGCCGAAGGCCTGATGTTTTTCGCCTGCTGTCGTGGCGTAAGTGCGAATTAGGTTGTTGGACCACTCTGAAGATGTGGAACATAATTGACGATTTGAACAATATCGTTGACGGCCAGGAAACACGTACCACATTTGCGAGTTTGCTCAGGGCAACCCATGAAATGAGCGGCTCGGTCGGTAAATGCATCCGCAAAAATTGCCGGTTCTGACGCGTCGATGGGCGTTGCAATTTTGCCGTCGGCTGGCCATCTCTTAGTCAAGAGAGTAGAGCAACCTGCGCAGAGACGGGGAAATGAGAAGCTTGGGCGATTGGATTCGAGCTCTGGCATAGGATCGAAGCAACGCACAAAAACCTCGGTGGCGAATGACTCAAGAAAATCGCGATGCGAAGTTTCGTGGCTTTAGCGGTCGAAAGTTGTTGCGCGTGACAAGACATTCTGTCATATTGGGGTCGTGGCCTCGCGCGGATGTTGCACGGGCAACAGAATGCAAAGGGCATATGCAGGAAGACGATTGTGTATTTCTTCAACGGTTTGATGACTTAGGAAAGAAGAAGCTTTCTCGGAATGATTTTGAGCTGTTGACGGAAATTCACGATCGCCAGAAAGGAGTTCGTGGGCGGTCGGGGCAGAGGCGGCGCGACAATGTTCTGTGGAACCGACAAAAGTGGGATTTTGCGGTGGTCGGCTGTCACGGATTTGCCTATGTCGTTAAGACCATCGGACGAATACACTGGGTTCAAAAAACTGATTGGTTGGACCCCGTTGAGTTCGGTACATTTGCTGATCAAGCGGAATCTAAGACGATACGGCGAATCCGTGACCGGCGTGCCGTGTACTTGGCCGACGAACGATATCATTCTTGGGTTCGGATTGCCGACAAGTATAAAGACGTTGCTGAGTCTAGAAAGTTTTCGAAAGACAATGTAATAGTAGCATCGAGTGACGGTGAGATGTGTGAGTCACTTAGACGATGTCGTGATCCGGGAGTGCTCGTTGTGCGTGGTAATTTGTGCTTTATGTCGCGAGAGGCGTTCGACAAAAAGGACAAAAGGAACCAAAGCCGACTGTGGCTGGTGGTTCGCGACGGCAACTTAGTAGATGAAATGGCTCCACTGTCTACTTTGGCGACAGTCGGGGATGAAGCAGTATTGCGGTCAATAGCAGAGTATCGGAAAGATGTGAATGAGCAGGTTCGGGGTACACACGATAGGTAATTTGGGCTGTGCTGGGCGGCGAGATGTGTTTATACGATCCTTTCCGTGAAGTCAATAGTTTAGTGAATCGATTCAAATCGATATTCGCTCCACGGTGTTTCGCGTCACCTGCCGCTGCCGCCGGTCATAGAGCCGCGTCGTCCGTGGGTCTGCTTGTCCGGCGAGACATTGGGCATCCTCCAATGGGAGTCCCTGCGTCAATAGTTCGGTGAGCGTCGCCACGCGGAAATAGTACGGCGACAGGTTCGCCAGCAAGCCGGCGTCGTGCAGCCGGCGGTTGACCATCCGGCAGACATAAACGTTGCGGATGGGGAGAGTGGTCAACTCACCGGTCTGACCGGCGACGGAAGGAAAAAGCGAGGCGCCGCCAGAGTGGGTTTCGCATGGAATTTCTTCGAGATGGGCGAGCAGGAAGCCCGCTGAATGGAACCGTTCCATTCTTCCTTCGCACGGCGAAGGGCATCTGTCTGAACATCATTTTCAATTTTGCCTTGATGCATCGGCGTGCGTATAGTTCCCCGGTTTTTCGGGAACTGGCGGTGCATCATTCTTCGCATCCATCCAATCGAATCGGCGGGACAGGCCGAATCTTATTACGCGAAATCAGACGGCGGCTATTACCTGGAGCCGGATGACCTTCGCCGGGCCTGGGTCGGCCGCGGCGCCGAACTGCTGGGGCTCGAAGGCCCTCCCGACTACGAGCAGTTCAAGCGGTTGATCCACGGGCTCGACCCGCGGTCGGGCGAGCAACTGACGGCGAAGATTCTCGAAAACCGAATCCCCGGTTGGGACGTGAACGTGCATTGCCCGAAGGGCGTGACGATGGTCATCGAGAGCGGTGACGACCGCGTGCAGGATGCATTGTGGGAGGCGGCACGCGAGACGGTCGCCGACCTGGAGCGGATGGCGACGACGCGCGTCAGGAAGGGCGGCAAGCAGGCTGACCGGGTGACGGGCAACCTGGTCGGCTACGCGGTCGAGCACGCCGAGACACGACCAGCCAAGGCCGACAACATGCCCGACCCGCACCGGCATATCCACATGGTGCTGTTCAACCTGACCTTCGACAAGAAGGAGGGCGAATGGAAGGCTGTGAAGTTCCGCCCGGTCATGGACCTGCGGAAATATTTCGACCGGCGGTTTAATCAGCGCTTCTCACACAAGCTGGCCGGGCTCGGCTACGACATTGAGACGCACTGGAAACGCGACGACAAGGGTGCCCGCAAATACATGGGCTGGGACGTGAAGGGCGTCCCGGCGACAGTCATCCGCAAATTCTCGCGGCGCTCCGCAGAAATCGACAAACTCGCCGACGAGCTGGGCGTCACGAGCATCGTAGCCAAGGACAAGCTCGGGGCCACATCGCGGCAGGGCAAGCGGAAGGATCTGACGCTTGAGCGTTGCCGCCAATACTGGAGCAGCCGTGTGACGCCGCATGAAGGCGAGCAGATTGCCGACACCATCAGCCGGGCGAAGCTCGGCCTAAATCCGAAACTCGAGCCGGCCGCCGACCTGGCGATGAGCTACGCCATCGGCCACCATTTCGAACGGCATTCGGTCGTACCGCTGAAGACGCTCGAAATTACCGCGATGGAGCGCAGCATGGGCGCGGGACTGCCGGAGGATGTCGAGCGGGCGGCAGGACGGCAGGGACTGCTGGTGCGTGACGGCCTGGCGACGACGAAGGAAGTGCTGGCTGAAGAACGGCGCGTGATCGGGTTCGCCCGCGAGGGGCGCGGAAGCTGGAGGCCGCTGGGTACGGCCATAGAAGCCGACGTGCAGGGGTTCGAGCGACTCTCGGCGCAGCAACAGGCGGCGGTGCGGCATGTGTGGCAATCGCCCGACCGTGCCATTCTGGTACGCGGCGGGGCGGGAACGGGCAAGACCTCGATGATGAAGGTCGCGGTGGCCGGTATCGAACAGCCCGTGGTCGTGCTGGCGCCCTCCGCCGATGCGTCGCGAGGCGTCTTGCGGGCAGAAGGGTTTGGCGAAGCCAATACGATCGCCCACTTCCTGCAGGACGAGTCATTCCGCGAAAAGGCAAAGGGTGGCGTGATCTGGATTGACGAGGCGGGCCTTGCCAGCATTCGCCAGCTCGATCAGGTGTTCACGGCGGCCAGGGAACTTGGGGCGCGAGTGGTGCTGCAAGGCGACAGCAAGCAGCATCAGAGCGTCGAGCGGGGCTCGCCGCTGCACGTCCTCGAACACTTAGCCGGGCTGAAGGTGGCGAAGCTCACCGACATCCGCCGCCAGAGCGGCAGATATAAGGAGGCGGTCGCGGCGATTGACCGCGGCGACATCCTGGCCGGCCACGACATCCTGACGGAATTGGGCTGGGTTAAGGAAACGGGACCGTTTGACCATAACCAGCCGCTCGCCCTGGACTATCTTGAAGCCGTGAAGACTCGCAAACCGGACGGCAAGATGACGACGGCGCTCATCGTCGCGCCGACGCACAGGGAGGGCGACGAAATCACCTCCGAGATCCGCGTCCAGCTAAAGCAGCACGGGTTGATCGGAGAGGAAGACCGGGTATTCCCCTCGCTCAAGCCGCTCCAATGGACGGAGGCCGAACGCGGCGACATGGACCGGTACACGGGCGAGGAACTGGTGCAGTTTCATCGCAACAGCGGCAAGTTCAAGGCGGGCGAGCGTGCCCCAGCAACGAAGTTGGCGGAGGCCGACGGCAAACCGAACCCGAGCCATTTTGCCGTTTATGCTCCGGGCGAAATCCGGCTGTCTGCCGGGGATGCCGTTCGCATCACGGCGAACGGCAAGTCAAAGGACGGCAGGCATAAGCTCAACAACGGGGCAATGTACCGCGTGGACGGCTTTACGCAAGGCGGCGACATAAAACTCGCGAACGGCTGGATTCTGGACAAGGAGTTCGGCCACCTGGGATACGGCTATGTTGCCACGAGCTACGCCAGCCAGGGGAAGACGTTCGACCGGGTGCTGATCGCGATGGGACGCGAATCGGTTCCGGCGATTAACGCGGAACAATTCTACGTGTCGGTGTCGCGTGGCCGCGACATGGCGAGGATTTATACCGACATGGTGCCCGCCGTGCTGCGCGAGCAGATTCGCCGGTCGCAGCGGCGCATGTCCGCCCACGAACTCATGGGACGGCACAGACCGGGCCGCGGCGTAAGGGAATGGTCGGCACTGTTGGCGAAAAAGGTTCGCGAGCGATTCTCGCAGTTACGCCAGAAGGCGCAGGAAGCGGCGAGGTCCATGATTCACCAACGCGAGATAGAACATGCAAGATGAGCATCTGATGGATGTGCTGACACGACGGCGGCCGGAGTCAGGGCAGAATCGCGATGCCGATGTGACGCCTGAGTCATCGCTGCCCGACCCGAGTAAGGGATACGAGCCATGCGCGCGGCCGTCGCACAATTCACCTTACACCCTGCACTGCATTCTGGGTGCGGACGGCTACCGGTCGTTCCAGTACGTGCATCTCGACTCCGACAGCAGCCTGTCCGCGGACGGGAAGGGCCAGATCATCCGGCTACGGTTCTGCGGCTCGAAGATCACCGCGGTGACGATTCGCGGACGCAACCTGTGGCGGCTGTACGACTATATCCATCAGCATAAAATGGGCTGGATCATGCGGATGGACCGCGACTTCGCGGCCGACGATGAGCCGGTGATTACGGCCATCGACATTGAGGAGGTGAGGGAGCTGCAAGCCGGTGAGTCACCGTAAGCCTGGGTGGGCTCAACTGCGCTTGCAGCGGTGCTTACCGGATGCAGTCACGGTCTCGTCCGAAGCACGTCGCGGACGGCCGCCCAAGGAATTCCCTGCACTCTGCCGGTTTCAAACTCGGCAAGCCTCGGGGCTGAATCGCCAAATAGCAGCGTTATTTCCGTGCCATTTACTGACGTAAATGAAGTCACGAGGCTGCCAGCCGCACCAGCACGTTGCCGTGGCAAGACTGCGGTGAGCACCAGCAGCCGAGCACTTTGCCCCGCAGCTCGGGCAGCGCCGCCAGCAAGTCCGGCTGGGTCCGCAGCCACACCTCGTATTTCCTGATCACCTCATCCCGGCTGCCGTCCTTGCCAATCACGAACGGATTGCCCCACTTGCTTGGCCGCCCGATATAAACATCGAATTGCTGCCGCTTGCAGTGCACCACTCGGCCCTCGGTTGCATGTCGCGTGCTGTCGCACATCGCGTGTCTCCTTCGCTTTGAGTTTCCGTCCCCGCCAACCGGGGCCTTACGGAGCGACCCGGCCACAGACGCCATAGTCGTGAGCATTCTTGCGACGGTCAAGCGAAAGGCCGAGGCTCCCATAGGGAAACGGCCTTGGCAGCTTGAACCGGCACGGCGGCGTCTGTAAGGTCGCCGGAGAAAGGCCACGGTGCGGGAGGATTCAACGGTCGGGGGGAGACCGCCATTGGTCGGCCGGGCGATGCAACCACCAGGACGGAGTACGCACTGGCGGCGGGCGCGTCGAATGCCGGCGCTTGGCGAGCAGTTGGTCAACGTCGATGGTTGAATCGTCGAACGTCTTGGCGTCTTGGGTGGTCATGGCGGGCACTCCTTTTTAGCGGGTTGAACGGGTATTGGCGTCGCGCCGGGACACGGATTGCCAGGCCGTCCGAATACGCTCGCACGCATACTTGAAATACACCGGGTCCTGCTCGATGCCGACGAATTGCTTTCCGGCGAGCACGGCGGCGACGCCGGTCGTGCCGCTTCCCATAAATGGATCAAGGATGTTTTTAGCCCTAATGGACTGGCAGATATGCGTAAGCTGGTCGAGGGGGCGCGGGCAGGGCACGGGATTGCCGCCTTGGTAGCCATCCCACGGTTGCAGGTCGGATACGAACCAGTCCCGGCGCAGCTCGTCACGCAAGCGTCCACGGCTCCAGAAGATGACCGGGTCCCAACTGAGGCACGTCTGCTTCCCGTTTAGGTTCGGCATGAGCTTGCAGGCTGCGATGATGCGGAAGCCTTTGGGGAAGTATTTGTGCCACTGGTCGGCCTTCAGTGGGCTTTGCCAGACGAAGCAGGGGCCGTCATTGGTCAGGCGCCGCAATTCGGGCACGAGGCGGGACATCAGGCTGTCGTATTTCGAGGGCGAGTCGTCATAGCTCCGGTATCGGAAGCCAATGCAATAGGGCGGGTCCGTCACGACCGCTTCAACCGGGGCGAGATCCGGCATGACGGCAAAGCAGTCACCGCGGAAAAGAGTTGCCGGGCCGATGACCACCTTTTCGGCGGTCGATGGCTGCTGGTAGGAAGGGGCAGCCCGGTGAATGTGAGGGGCGTGGTCGTTGTTGGCGAGCGCTGGTAATGTCATGGGTGTTACTCCTTGCTGGTTGATGATTCGTATTCGAGGATCGCCCGGCGAAGCGGGGATTCGTACTCGTCGCCACGCCAGCTATTCGAGCCGAAGGCAATGTCGCCTGCCGCGAGTTTGCCAACGTCGAGCACGGCACAATGTCCACGCTCGTCGAACAGGATGGCGACCTTACGGCTGCCGCCTGTTCCCCGGTCGGCGAACAGGACTACATCGAAGGGCGCTCCGGCGACGCCGTTGCGGTGGCGGGCAATGCTGATGGTCTTGAGTTTCATGGCCGGGCTCCTTCCTCGGTTTCTGCGGCGAAGTGCGCCCGTGCGGTTGCCAGCGAGTCATTGAAAATCACCGATTTTGCCTCGCACCAGTGCATGGCATCGGCCAGCAGGTCGATCAGGTTGGTCCTGGCCTCGTCGTCGGCGTACTCGCGGACAACCTTGGCGAAACGGCCAACTCGGTCGGGCGGTTGCCGATTGCAGAAAGGTCGCCCCGTGATTCGGGCGTACATCTCCTCCGCAGCCTTACGGCTTTTGTAATTGCCAATGCATTCAACGCCCTGGCCGGGAATATGGCCGTAAAGGCTCCAGAACTCGGCATCGGCATCGGGAACCGGCTCGCAGTAGCGCTCAGCGCCGGAGCCAAATTCGCGAACACCGCTGATTTCGTAGGCGTCAAACGGAGTGAGTCGATTGTCATTCTGATTCATGGCGGATTCCTTTCCGATTAGTTGTGGTCGAAGGTGAGGCGGATTTCGGCGAACTGGCGCTCCAACTCCTCCATATCGGAGTCGAAGGCCGGGTCGATGCCAGCTTCCGCATATCGGTCGAGCGCGGCGGTGAGACTGCCCGGGCTGTCGCAGGCGAATTGATTAAATGTGGTCATGGTTCGATTCCTTTCGGTTGCGGGCGGAGCCGAAGCCCCGCGTTGCGTTAGCGCCGGCGGGCGGGAATCCGCCCACCGGCATGCGGTTCAGGCTGCGGCCTGGTCGGATTCTTTGCGGCGTTTGGCGTCGGCCTGGCGCTGCTGCACGATCCAGGTGTGTGCCAGGTCGAGCAATTTGGCCATCGCCAGCAAGTCGTCGAAGCCGAGACTGTCGGTTTCGTTCCAGACGTCCTCCTGCTTGTAGGCCCGGCTTGGGATGCAAGAGTACCAGTTGCCGTTGTCGCCGTGGTTTCTCCAGATGGTCACTTGCAGAGAGCCGATGCGGATTTTGTGCGCTGGTTGTGACATGGTCTTTCTCCTTTTATACAGGGACGCTTCATTACGTCCTTGTGGAAAAAGCGCCCGAACCGGCCAGAGGCGTGAGCGTCAGCGTCCGGTCAATCTGAATTACGGAGGGCACCCGCTTGCGGGACGGAACCGTCATTCTGATTGACCCCTCTTGGCACGCCTGCCGGTTCAGCTTCCACAAAAAGGACGTGATGGGGCGTACTGCAACCGGCGAAAGAACATGAGCACCAGCCACACGGCGACGGGGCGGATTCAAAGTATCGGAATCAGGCCACGGGTGGGACTCGGGTCACGGAGGATGGCGATTGCGGATGACGGACGCTTACTGAAACCGGTCACGGCAGGAACGTCTGCTGTTATCTGTGCCGCATGCGGCGACAGGAACGGAATGCATTGAATGTCCGGCTATTGACTCAACGGTGAATCGATTTGGCATGAACTCAAGGCCTCGACTCGGACGAAACTCGGCTCGCGAGACATGGCCGCTGTCTGGGATTCTCGCAAAGTTCGCAGATGGGCAGTCGCTTGCTACTATGATAGCCGCCTTTGAACACCGAGACATTGCGGTCCCTGCGGGAGAGTTGCCGTAAAATGGCGAAGAGCCCTGACTCTTGGCAGCGTGCATTTCGCCTATTGACCGCGGCAACTGGCGCGCAGAATCATAATTGGCAACGCCCACAGGATGCTGCTTCCCTTCGGATTCGCGTTTCCGCGTTGGCTGTGCTGACAAACGTGGTGCCCCGGAGCCAAATGGGGCAATTGGAATTGGTGGTCGGGAAATGGGCGCGGCTGTTCGATGGGCGCCGCGACGTGTCGTTAGCCGAATTGCGGGGCTCGGCCTATGACATCTTGCGAGACGGCGCCGGTCCTACCGGCGCGGCGCAAGCAGATTCTGACCGGCTGCGGCTGCTATTTGATCCTGCGCTCCCTTCGGATTCAACCGACGAAAGCCGATCATTTGCCCCTCCGATTCAAGCGTCGTGCCTGAAAGGATTGCGGCGATGGAACAAAACACTCGCCACCGCAGACGAGTGGACGTACTTGCCTGGAGTGGTTCCCGGAACCGATTGGCTGCCAATCAAAGATGCGTTCGTTGATCTTTATTCGTCGGTCCGGCACAGCGGCGACTTTCAGGGCCGGCGCCAAGGGCTGCGGTGGTGTCTGCATCAGCGCCTGGTTGACGATGCGACGACTTCGTTGATCACGGCTGAGGCAATGGTGTCCCGGACACTTGAGGCATGTATCGTGATCGGCGAACCGGGCTGCGGCAAGTCGACGCTCATTCAATGGATTGCCTGGTCGACAGCATGTCAACGGTTTCGCGATTTCGACGTCGCAGCCGTCGTCCGGCTGCGCGAGTTTGCGAAAAAGCTTGAGAAACATCCCAACCTGGGGATCGCGACGGCCTTCCTGCAGGCGCTCGGGACGCCGTCCCGGAACTTACTCGCGACAATGGAATGCCTGCGTGATGTATCGCGCCGAACCCACCGGGTTTTGTTGCTGTTAGACGGCTGGGACGAAGTTCCCGCCGAGCAACAACTGAGCGTGCGGTGGAAGATCGCGGATGAACTGCCCCATTTTGTGACGGTGATCACGTCGCGCATGTCCGGCATGCCGTGGCAGTTGCTCCCGAAAGGGGCCGGCGACATCTATGAAATCGCCGGTTTGGCACTTCCGTCGATTGAGCAGTTTGTTGCAAAGCAGCTTGCGGCAGCAGGCCATGATTCATTAGCCGCGCAGGTCGTCAAGCGGATAGTGGCGGATCGCGATTTGCACGAGATGGCGACGAACCCGTTCCTCCTGGGCATGTTAGTCGCGGTGCTGTCGTCACCGTCCGGCCGACAACAAACGATCACCCGAGCCCATCTGTATGAGCAGATCGTGGACTGGATGGTGACATCGCAACGACAGAAGGCTGCATTCCACGGCCATCATTTGAGCTCTCTCGAGCGCCTGTCATACGATCTATTGTTTGGTGCGGAGGGCGCGCGCTACGTTTTCGGTCAGCGTCAACTGGAGCGAGCATTGGATGGCGGAGAGGCGACGCCCGTTACGCAAAGTCGCTTCATCAACCGGATCGATCCAAATGAGGACGGCTGGAGTTTCTTGCATGCGACGCTCCAGGAGTTCTTCGCCGCTGTTCATTTGCAAGAGCGGCGTGAGCTTGAGCCCACTTTCAACTGGGACAGGGCGGTTTGGTCTGCACGGCGCTTTCCGGTCCTTGAGTTTTTGGCGGGTCTTACCGGGCCGGCGTCTCAGCAATTGCGGCATCGAGCCAGTGGCTGGCTTGCTGAGCCGGATCGTTTCGGATTGGCACTGCATCGCCTGGCACGGCTCTCGGCTGCCGGCTATTGGACGCGGACGAATCCCGAATTCGTGGCTTTGTTGCTGGATCGCCTGTGGACGATCATCACCGCCCGTGAGGATTCAGGGTTTCGGAAGCTGATGATTGAATCATTTGCCTGCCAGTCCCCGCACGAATTACTGCGGCGTGCGGCCGCTTTGCAATTTGACGGCAAACACCTCTGGGAATTCATCTGCAACGTCGTTCAGCGGGAGGAAGTTCGGGCCAGCCCTCTATTTGCACTCCTCCCAGAATATCTACAGGAGCATGTGGACAGCATCGGCGAAACCGCGCCTGTCGAAGACGCCACGACAGTTATAGATCAGTTGTCGGCTGAATCGGACCCATCGCGCTTGCTGCGGACATTCGATATGGCGGGGCGCTTTCGCAGGCAAGATGTGGCGGAACGTTTGCTTGAGCGCTTGCTGGCATTGCCGGAGGAGCCACTTCGAGACTATGGTGCACTTGCGTTGTCGAAGATATTCTTGGCCGTTCCGAAGTCGCGGCTTATCGAGCTGCTGACGATAACCGAGACGATCCCTCCGACTCTCCGTCGTTTGGCAAGCGACCGGCTCTCTCACGCCGGCGGGACTGGCGCCGATCTTGACCCCGAAGGCCGCGATCGACTCCTGCAGCACCTGTCGTGCCTGTCTTGGCACGACGCCCGGATTGAACCCATCCTATCGGCACTCGTTGGGTTCCCGATCCGTGACGGCAGCGAGATAATCGCTGAAATCGCGAGAACCGACGGACTGGATCCGACCGTACGGCAAGTGGCGATTCGGGTGTTGCAGACGGTCGCTGACCGCAATGTGGT
>Ga0207137_1174_pt1 | contig 14064 bp, 17 predicted proteins | sample Alteio_BWMinHeat_9_FD_153572 | JGI IMG/M metagenome (GOLD analysis project Ga0207137, IMG submission 153572) | Enriched cells from forest soil in Barre Woods Harvard Forest LTER site, Petersham, Massachusetts, United States -... | ecosystem: Environmental > Terrestrial > Soil > Temperate forest >...
TTTTATATTAAGTTATTGTTGTTGCGCGATTGATTCTGTGGGACCAAAAACCTTCAGTGTCATAAAAGTGTCATAGTTATCGGGTCAAATCCGGGCAAATCCAATCAGAACCAATCAGTGTGTCACAGCCCGCACCCTGCCTGGTCCCTGAGACCGCCGCCAGTCCAGTGCGATAGTCCCCGTTACTCCAAATTGAAATTCTGGTCTTAAGGCATTGACTAATGGTCCGGTTACATAATTAATCGGCACTTGAAATGCCCTGTAACGCGACTTTTGAAAGTCCTGTCTAATTTAGATTTAGTGTCCAAGGCACACCGGAAGGATAGAAGTGTCGAAAATCGTCTGGAATATCCTCTTGCACAATCCTAAATGACGCCATCCCTTCACGATAGCTCCCGTCGATTTCCAAACGCGCAGTGCTGATACGAAGGTATCGTCGTCTTTTTTTCGCAAGAGAACTTCTTCTTCGATGTTGCCGTTTCTAGCCGAAATCATGAAATAGTAGACTTGTAGAGTGTCCTTTGGAATGGGGGCATCCCATGTAAAAGGCACCTCGTGTGGACGGACATTTCCAATAGGAACATGCACTGATACTATATTTTCCAGCTGGAGGTCATGTTCAATCGAAGGCAGAGGAGGTTGCCCAGTGAAAGAATGGACAGTACCGCCAAGCTTGGTCCAAAGAGTGTAATTTCTGACTGTCATACTGACGTCAAAAAGTGGGTACTCGCCATCATGGGTGACCAGAAATTTCAGGGCACTACTTGTTCTGAATATATAGCGCACAAAGCAATAATCCTTTGCGCCAGTTGAGTAGGCCCAAAGTTCGTAGGTCATCTCTACCCTGTAGCACCGCTCCCAAAAGAGCCCCAACAATGCTCAGTAGGCTTCCAAAGACGACCAAATTCCGCTTCAGACGCGCTTTGGAACGCTTTTCCCCTATAAATATCTCGGAATATCCCGAAAGGATTCCTCCAACAAACGGGAAAAGCGTAATAAGAACTAGACCAACCGTGAGCCAGTCTGGAATGGGGTGTTGAAAGAGTTCCTTCATGTGAGAAAGCCTCTCCAATAACGCGATGGGTAGTCTCATGATTCTAGCTTAGCTGGCAGTGAGGCGAGACAGCTTGCGGTGTTAGTCCTGATTCGCGCGGTAATCGGACAAAGTCCGCCCTAGTTTTATGTTATGTGTGTTGGTTCTGCACGACGGATTCACCGACCACACAGGCTTAGAGATATAAAAAGTGGGCCACGCCGGATAGAGATAAGCTTTGCCGAGACTCGATTCGGTGCGAGAGAGGCTCCAGCAATCACCATCCGCCATCCCAAAGTGAATTATGCATTGTACCAGCAACGTCGGGTTTGACCCATTTTCCGCCGCGTCTGCCCAAGATTTCTTGGACCTTCTCCTGTTTCACGGCAAGGCCGGCATGAGCGGCTTCCCAATCTCCCGATTTCCCGTTTGGGCAGACCTGTCCCCTTCGAGCAATGGGAGAGGGTGTGCATTTACCGAAACCCTCTCCCGAAAACCTCTACAACCCCTCGCCTTGTGTCGTTTTGTGGAATCGCACGCCGGGCCCATTTCAACCCCGGTGTCCCCAGGACGCACCACGAGGGTCCGAACCGTTCACAAAATGTGCCGTCGACGGAGCGTCTTGTCATCTTTGAGCACCTGGGTCGTCCCGTTTCCTGTATGGCAACTGGTCTAACGTACTGCGTCTATTTAGGTTAACAGGGCGGTAGTTTTGGGCCTCGAAATTGCCCTCCCAATCTACGAAACCCTCAAATTTGTCTCAAAGTCGATGCTTTGCGAAACGCACTTGTGTTCAAGTTGAGGAATTTGACCGTATGGCACTGCGTCGACCCTGTGCTGTCCAAAGGAGTGCTTTTCTTTCCCTGGATGCTAAGTTACATTGAACCGAGACGAGAAGGAGTCCACAAACATGAGCAAGGTTGGCATTGAAAGGATTACATCTCGGCTTCTACTTTGCGCCTCATTGTTGGTCCTGGCACCTCGTGTGGGCATCTGCCAGGGAACGGCCCCCACAGGGCTTGGGCCGGGTGGCGCCTTCAGCCTTCCGCCATTCAACACTCTAATCAGTACCGGCGTTCTTGAGTTCGGGTCGTTTGACCTTGGCGCCAATGTGGTCATCTCGATGGGACAGCCCGGAGATTTCCGATTCGGCTTCCAACAGGGAAGTCTAGGTGAGATCCTCAGTATATCCTGCACGGTTCAATCAGGTGATGTGCCGCCAGGTCTCAAATTCACATCATTTTCAGCTGGGAGGTTCGACTGTGTGCTTAGCGGTATACCAAGCTCGGTCGGTTCCTACAATTTTACGTATACCGTTACGGCTGCTGTGCTGATCCAATCAGGCGGGACGGTAACGCAAGTGCAAGTGCCCCTAGGCACTTTCACGGTGCACTTGTCGATCGTGCCTGCCTATGCGCAAGGTTTGATTAAAGGTAAGATGATGCCTTGGGGGGACGAAATATACGATGACTACACCGCCGCCAATTGTCCGACGCTTGCAACTCCTGGGTGCCACATGTCTCAGGTCGGCTGTCTGTTAACCGCCCTGGCGATGGCGTCCGCGGCGGCTGGCTTGACCAACCAGCAAATTATCAATCCTTCTGGCGAAATCACACCCTCCGATATAAATTCCATAGCTAAAGATGTAAATGTGCAGATCCCCTTCGCCCCTGTATTTAACAAGAAGCACAATCCGAGTCTCCTGACGATCGTAGCGAGATTGCGGAATTCCCTGAAGTATAATCCAGCGTTCAAACCGGTGCAGTGGAGAGACGTAAAAACAAGCACACACCCCGGTCTTCGTCTTGAGACCGCGCTCGCAGACGGTTTCCCTGTTATCGTCAGCGTGCCAGAGATTCTTAAGTGTAAGATAAAGACGCCCCTAAAGTTTGGCGGGCATTTTGTGCTCGTCACCAACGAACAATCCGACGGCGTCGGCAATAAAACGTTCTACATCCACGACCCTGGCTGCAGCGAGTTCACGACGCTGGACAAATACATGGCTACGACGGTGTGCCCGAATTGCACCTTTAACCTGAGAGGTGGAATTACCGACCCGCCGGATCTAAGCGCACTGAGCGTATCAGCAACGGATAGCGTCGAGATCACGCTTGTAAACTCGAGCGCTCAACGGGCCGGCTTCGATCCTGCTTCAGGGCAGCACGTTGAGGAGATCGAGAACTCCTTTTTCAATCATGACTCGATAGCAGATCCGGAAACGGGGGAAGAATACCCCGGTTCGAACTTCGTCGATTTATATGCGCAACCGCCTCAGACATACACTCTTGTCGTCACGGGTGTGCAAGCGGGCACCTATGAAATCATAATGACCGATATCTCGACGGACGGGAGCATCCAGCCAGCCGTCATATTGTCCGGACCATCTATGCTGGGAGGGACCACGAGCTTTACCGTAACTCACTCTCCCGCTCCGGGAGCGAAACTACACGAGGTCCCCACGAAAGGGGCTGATGTGAACGGGGATGGTGTAGTCAACTGTGCTGACCTCGAGATCGTCAAATCCGCCTTTGGCAAGAAGGCAGGTGATCCCGGGTTTGACAGCCGGGCCGACATTAACGGAGATGGAATAGTCAATATTCTGGATTTGTCCGCTGTGGCTCGCGCATTACCGGCAGGTACAGTCTGTAACTGAGGATGGACGAAACCAGAGGAGATTCCAATGAAGCGACAAATGTTACTCGCGGTTCTCGTATCCAGCGGCCTGATCGGCCTAATGCCACGGCTGGCGAGAGCGGACTCTGTAGCGAGCGTGCAGCCTCCTACGACAAGCACCACGATCGGGAATACGGTGGCACTGAACGTAGATATCTCTAATCTGGCTGACCTGTTTTCATATCAGTTCGACGTTGACTTCAATCCTTCAGTGCTCTCTGCGATAGGGGTTGCGGAAGGCTCGTTTCTGCCAAGCGGCGGTTCCACATTTTTCATTCCGGGGACAATCGACAACGTCGGTGGCACCGTCGCGTTTAATGCCGATACTCTCTTGGGGCCAGGGCCAGGAGTGAATGGGAGCGGTGTGTTACTCACGGTTGATTTCACTACAATTGGATCGGGCGTTAGCTCAGTCGACTTGGCAAATCTCATCTTTCTCGATTCCACAGGCGCACCCATTAATGTGTCGACATCCGGCGGAACAGTGGATGTGGGTTCGGCTGTAACCACGCCAGAACCGGCAACGATGCTGTTGTTTATCACAAGCCTGATCGCGCTGGTTTGTTTGATGCGGGTAAAGAACAGGCCCCTATTGCTCTGAGGCAGGCATCGCGCTCTCAAAGAAGCCAAGGAATCGACTGCGCGTGTAGTGTCGTGGCACATCGAACCACCGTGCCCGCCGAATCGGAAGGAACGGTCGCCATGGGACACGCTGCATATATGACGCTCACGGGAAATATTTCGCTCAAATTCTGCAATTATTTGCAAGGTGTGCAGTACCTGGTGTCGGCAAGTGATTTCGTTTCAGCGTGGCATGATCGGCAACGAACCTGCGGGGATCATATGGAAGTTCGGGCCGCACGCTCTTCCGGGGGATTCGTTTCGCATCAGCGCTAAGGTCATCGCTCAGGGGGTGAACCGTGAAAACCACGAAAATGCGCTGGCGGCGGTCTTAGGTTTGATCGCCCTTGCGGCACCAAGAGCGGTTCGGGCCGATACTTTTACCGTACACAACACGCTCGACGCGGGTCCCGGATCGCTCCGGGCTGTGATTGCCGCCTTAAACGCACTTGGGGGGCCGGGTCCTAATGTAATCGATTTCGATATGCCTGGCGGGGGCCGTTCGACATTGTCTTGACCTCCGGCATCTTACCAGTCACCACTTCGCTAACCATTGATGGCACGTCGCTGCCGGGTTTCACAGGTACCCCGTTAATCGAAATCGATACCTCCGGCCTGCCGACGCCCGGAATTGCGTTCGACGTTGCGCTAGGTGTAAGTCTAGAACTCAAAGACATCATCATTATTCCTTCGAACGTCCCCGAGCCGGCCAGCTTGCTCCTGCTCGGCACCGGCCTCCTCGGTCTGATAATCGTGGGGCTCCGAAAATTGATCCCCTATACTTTTCTACCTCCCCCAGAGCCGCCTTTCGGGGCGCCTTTTTCATTGAAATGAGGTTTTGTCAGACACTCTTAGTGCTTTGTAGAGCGCTAGCTTCTCTGTCCACCAGCGCTCTGTGGGTGTGCCAGTAACCCACATACCGTCTCAAGACCGATTTTGACAATGCCTGCTCTTTTTTACTTGGTCCCAATGCGAGAAAACCAGCCGATTCATTTCCCGGCGAATGGATTCAGCCTGGGTTAGCCAGCCGGATAGTGCAAACGTCTCGGACTTATCTAAGACCCACAATTTTTCGTCGAGTGACATAAGTGCTCCAGAAGAAATTGAGAGGGATTGGGTCAATTTTCTGCAGATTTCCTGCCGGTGGATTCTACCTTTCCTTTTGTTCCGCAGACTTAACCACCTCCAATGCCTGTCCATTCGAAAGTGCTGACCCTCTGAGGGATTCTAATTTCTTCATTGCATCGATTCGATTCTGGTCCAACACTTGTGCATAACGCGGAACAATTTGAGAAGAACTATGACCTAACAAAGAGGCGATCGTGATTGGGGACACTCCAGCCGCAGTCATGCGAGAAGCAAATGTGTGGCGTAGGTAATAGGAAGGGAAAAAACTCAGACCCGCTTTCTTTAACGCACTTGCCCAAGCCTTCCGACCACCCTGCAACTTGTGTCGCTTATTCGAAAAACTCGTGAAAACCCATTCGGAATGTTCTGGACCAATCAGATTGCGCCACCTGAGTAGTTCTGACTTGCAAAACGCTGAAATTGGAACAGTCCGAATTCCCGCGGGTGTCTTGCTCTTCTCCACTCGCAGAGTGTCGTTCAGAAAATCGATATCCTGCCAGCGAAGGCCCAGCATTTCCGCGCTCCGCATTCCGGTTTCAACCCCGAGCACCGTTAGTACCCGGATGCGTGGCGGGGCAACCGACAACAGTTTTTCCTGTTCTTCCCACGTTAAGATGTGCGGTTTCCTTCGCTCCTTACTCTCGTTCAGAAAAAACTTCCCTAAATCGAACGGGCTTCTAGAAATGTATCGCTCACGTTCGGCCTGCTTCATAAGCTGGGAAAGGAGCTGCAAGTCTCTGTTAATCGTTGCAGCCTTCACCTTTTCTTCTCGCCTAGCGCGAATGAACTCTTCTATTCTCGCAGCACTTATATGGCATAGGAGTGTCTGTTCCGAAAAGAACGCAAGCAGGTTCTCTCGACTCGATGAGTACCGCCTGCGCGTGTTGTCATGACCTATGCGCTTAAGATATTTCTCAGACCACTCACCAAGTTTAGGTGAGGGCTTCAGAAGGTCGAAACGGCCTTGGACAATTTCGGCGCGGCGTATATCAAGCTTCTGCTGGGCTCGTTTGCGATTCTTTTCTCTTGTACTCTCAAAGTGCTGCTTCCCGTCTACCATGTACGACATCCAATAATTCCCGCCCGCGTACCTGCGGTAGAGCCCCACTTGTACTCACCTCCTTCCGATGACTGGAAATTCATGAAAAGCTGCTGGATTAGAAAACCCCGTCAATTTGCACCTCAAAAACACCAGCAAAGTCGCGGTTTTTGCAGGTTCGCGGATCCCATTAGAAAATTATCCCTTTCTAAGCCTTCGCTCGTTTGCATGAATAGAATGCACTCCACACCGATACACCGAACTTATGAGCGAGCTTTTTGAAACTGGTTCCATGTTGCCTCCTTTCTCTTCTCATCTTCTGAATGTCCGCGGGGCATAGTGCTCTAAGTGGCGGCCTTCCCAGCGGCTGACCTCTTCTGCGTGCTTCCGCCAGACCGGCCCGGGTTCGTTCGCCTATCAGTGAGCGCTCGAATTGAGCGATTGCACCGAAAATTTGATATGCAAGCTCCCCACTCGGTAGTGATGTATCGATTGCTTCCGTGCACGAAACAAAATCAATTCCTAGTCGTCTGAATTCATCGAGACCAGCTACCAATTGCCTCAGACTTCTTGCGTATCTATCGAATCGCCAAACAAGAACCGCATCAATTTTTCCTCTTCGGCAATCGGCGAGAAGCTCATCTAGAGCGGGACGATTAGCTTTCGCTCCCGACATTTTGTCGGCGTATATCTTGTGAATTGTCCAACCGCGTCGAGTTGCGTAGTTTTTCAACTCCGTCTCCTGTGCGGCGCTATTTTGGTCGCGTGTGCTCACCCGGACGTAGATGCCAGCTTTCTTTCGGCTTTGATTTTTCATGGTTCCTCTCCACGGTCTATAAGTTGACCTATAGAAAGAATTTGCCCTGCACAACAAAAGGGCAACCTGAAAGTCACCGCGGCTAATTTGGGCGGTGAAGGTCGATAAAAGCGTTTGCGTTGACGCGCACCCGCCTGCCCCTGATCTTGACGGCGGAGGTCCTGACGCCGCGTGTAGTTGCCACGAGCAATGTCTTGCCGGATTTTGATTTGGCTGGCTTCCGCAGCTTGAGGGAGATGAGGAGCTTACCATTCTTGACTTGGACCACCATGTCGCTCTCCTTTGCACTAACTGCTATGTCACGAAAAGTTCTCGACTGACTCGCTCAGGTCTTCAATCCACAACATTAGGGCCTGACGACTGAACCGGACACAGCGGGATGAGATTCTTATGACTGGAATGCGTCTCTCTGAAATCAAGTGATAAACGGTGCCCGATGATAAATGGAGGAAAGCCGCTGCTTCGGGAACCGTGAGAAGGCAGTCGTTGTGATCTGGGGCGCCGTTAGGGAAATTCTGTGAAGGAGTATTCATCTGTGCTCAAGAATCTTTTTTCATAAGTCATACTTAATTTCAAAATCGCAATCGGGTCGAGCGGTCTTGACGAGATATCGAATGGCAGTACGGGAGCGAAGGAAATAGTAAGAAAGGACAGCATCGCCTGCGAGCTCCTGCCAGCGAACCAACCAAGGCCATTTGCTACCGTTTTTCAGGCCCCCGACAAGGACGTGAAAGTGAAGGTTATCGTCAAAAGCGCCCCGTTCAGTGACCCTCACCCAGCGGAAATCATCTCGTCCATCTGCGTTATCAATCTCAATAATCCAAGTCCAGAAAGTACGGTCAGCCATCCAATACGGGATGTCGCGGCGGCGGAAGGTGAGTGTCCCGAACAAATTCCACTTGTAACGGGCAAACCAGCCTTCGTATGCGTTTATGAGTTCCAGCTTCTTCATCGCAATCGCCTCAATTGAATATACTTTGGGCTTCAACGCGCGAAGATTTTGCGCGATTCTTAGAGATGACTCAATCGCTATCGATTGAGCTAATTCCGGAGGGATTTATCTGTAAAAACAGAAATTACGTCGTAATTTCTAGTCTCGCAGGGTGGAACCGACACGACTGATATAAGACTGTTCGCTATAAAATGATTTTTCCGGAGTGATATTTCCTTTCAGAAGACCGGGGCGATTTCTCGTTCTAATAGCTTCGCGCAGTCGGGGAATGTTCGTGGGTCTTCCTGCCTTTCCCCGCTCGAAAGAAGCCCTCAGCAAAGCGCTTCGGACCCGACTGGCTTCACGCCAAATCGAATCCGTTACTTTTTCTCCGATTAGGCACAGCAGATATGGTTGCTCAGCGTTGTGTAGAACAAAGGTCAGCCCTTCGGGATAATAAGCAAAGTATTCCAATCTGCTCAACGCGGACGACCAACTCACGTCGTCAATGCGGACAAACTTCGCCTTGCCCGATGCAATGTGCTTCCCCAACACAGAAGGGACCTTAAGGCGGTCCGATTCAAAAAAATATTCAAAAGGCTCTTCATCACCATGGTAACCATCAGCTGGCTCAAAGTGTCCTTTGACCAACCGGACATGGAATTTGGAGCCCCAAGGAATCAGATACTCCAGCCGAAAGTGAGGCCGCTTGCTCCGGAGTCGGAACACTGTGCCGAATCTGGCGACATATTTTAGATATCGGCCTAAGAGGTTTTTCAGTTGTTTTCTCTCGAGGTTTTCCAGAAACTTCTTTACCTCAATAAGGCGAACGCCAATTGGGTAACTGAAAGTTCGGAAAAATACTCGCATATGTTTCTCATGCTTGGCCAAAGCCTCCTCAAGTCGGGGCTGCAGTCTAGCTGTCTCAATTACGAACTGCTTGTCTCTGGCTAATTCATTTTTTCGATTAGCTAGAAGGCGATTCAGTGCGATGACTTTCGGATGTCGTTTCGCTTCGTCACGCCAGTCTTGTGTCATTCTTCCGATTCCTCCGGCCTCACCTGCCGTCCCTCAGATTGGGTACCCGGTTTGGACCCTTTGCCATTTGCGTCTTTTTCTTGCTGCGTCTCTAGACTTCATGAACAAAAAAATCGTTGGCACCAAATCGATGCCGATGCCAAACGCGTCCCACTTTGTGAGAGCTGCGAAGTACCGGAAAATCAGTGCAACCATTATTACGAAAGCTAGCATGCCTACACTTGCCGAGTGCTCCCACCATGTCGCCCCTCGCTGAGGTGTTCGCTGCGCTCTCAAGAATCCTTCGTATTCCCAGAAGTTGTTAGATTGCACAAGCTTATGGACTCTACGTCGAAGGATGGTTTCGATGTAAAAGACAATCTGATACTGCTCATCTTGAAGCTGGACAGCAAAAAGCAACACGACTTGGATCACGAGCAGAGATCCCCAAACGAGAACCGACATGCCATGCGGCTTGTTTGTGACATAGCTCCACATGGCACCGACAAATGCTAGATACAGGGGGATTATCGAGCATACTGCTACCCCGAGGGTTATGAAGGTTGTTCCGCGAGTGGTGAGTGCGTTGTACTCGGCGAGGTGGACCTGAAGGAAGTCCTTGGGCGCTAAGTGTCCGCCGTGCTCAAAATTGGCTCTTGGGGAATCACCCTCATGTTCTGGTGGCATGGCAACCGTCCTTGCCTTTTATTCGCAATGCAGGATTGATGGCGCGAAGTATATACCAACGTGAACAGTCAGATATCCATGAAGACAATCACAACCACTTGTAATCATATTCTATTTGATCCAGCTTAATATCCAGGGTTTGGAAATGTCCTCAAACCGATTTCTCGCTATAACGGGATCGATTACTAGAATCCCTGCATTTCTTGCCGCAGCCGGCCTCCGGCGACTGTTTGTTTCCGAAGGCTTGGCTGATTGGAGCGCCATTGCAACGGATTTTCGCCGACTGACTCCCCCGAGTCGACCAATTGCTACTTCCCGAGGTCTTATCACCTACCATCCTTGGTATCAAAACTTTGACGCGAAGGCCGTCCACAAGTGCTTAGGTGAAGCAGCGTCGCTAGGCGCAACGTTCTTGCGGTCAGATATCCGATGGTGCGACTTGATGCCGGACGGCAAGAATGTCAATGAGGGCGCTCTGGCTTGGTACCTTGCTTACTTCGAGGCTGTACGTTCCGGTTATGGCATGGAACCCATGCTCGTCCTTTCAAATCCTCCAAGAAAGACTCATGGATTTACACGGAATGAGCTCCTCGTCGCCTGGGAAACTTATGTTCGAAAGGTCGTGGATCGCTTTGGTCATGTTTGCCAGTCGTACCAAGTCTTAAACGAAGTGAATAACCCGCTGTATAGAATTTTCCCGCATGATGAGATTGCCTCAGTTGTTTCCTCTTCGACAGAAATCATTCGCGGTCAAATCCCAACTGCTAGCGTAATTGTGAGTATTCTCGCTGGAGTGTTTCACTGGCGTCGAGACGCAGAGGCCTTGGTTCGCCAATGCGCCGCTAACATCGATGTACTTGGCCTGGATTACTACCCGGGGACGTGGGCGCTTGCGGACTCGACAGACTGGAGCGAGATAGAAGATTTCATCCGCGGCCTCAACAGTAGAGCGCACGAAGGGTTCTCCCGCACGTGCGAACTGGCCATTCTGGAAACCGGTTACGCATGCAACATTCCCTTTCTCAGAGGTCCCCAACAACAAGCAAATTACTTTCGTGGCTGGAAGACTGTAATACCCCGGCTTGAAACAATCTGCCGGTCAGGAAAACTCTCTTACATAGGGATTTACGAGCTTTGTGATGCCAGCAGTTCGGCTTGGTTAGACCCGGAAGCTCACTTCGGATTGCTTGATTCACGAACGCTTGCCCATAAAGCTGCATTTGAGGAGGTCCACCACTTGTTTTCTTCACTCGCCTAGGCTAAATATTAATCTAGGGTGTTTCTTTCTATGTTGGAACCACCCTCGAACTGCAAATCTATCGTGGCATTGCAGGCTGTTCTGCCTATGTCCCCACCCCACCTTTCCAAGGGTTTAAACCATTATTCTTTCAAGCGGTTAGCGGATAGCCAGGCGGAAATCACCGCGGTGTCAGGCAACTCTAGGTAAACTGCAGACCCACCTTCTTTCGCACTCTGCCGGGTCGCTGAAACAGCCGGTTTATTGAGACAGTCCTCGTTATAGGCAAGGGGCGAGTTTTTGACAGGACCGCAAGGAAACTCTAGGCAGAACAGAGATTTCATCCGAAAGTCGATGAGCGCAATCCGCGGGACTTTGTCCCGTTGCGCGACTAATAAGAACTTTGGCCTACGCTAGTCATTGCGAAGGGTTGGGGTGGCAATTTGCTTCGGCGCGCCAGACTTCGTGGACACATGACTCCGTGCTTAATTCTGTTAAGCGTTCAGGCGAGTAATTCTGTCGACCTCCCACCATAATCGTCAATGACGCGGTAACCGGAAAAGTGAAGTCCTAGGACTGGACTTGTCCGGTTTCCCGACTTACCAGGAGTTACCTCGCCTGACTGAGTAGCTGTTCACCGGTCGTTAGGGTTTGCCGACGGGGTCTAACGCACCCTATCATGTGTGCAGCACTCTTAGCGCTTGTAGAATGCCCCTGAGTGATTGACGCGAAAGGAAATTCCCATGCGATATACCGCTCTAGCCTTTCTGCTACTCGCAAGCATGGTGTCCTTGGCGACTGCCCAGGAAAGTGCCGAATCTCACGTGCAGCGAGGCGACGCGCTCAAAGCGAGAGGTGACCTGGAGGGAGCTATCACCGAATACCGCGAGGCGCTTAGCCTGAAGCCTGACTTCGCGGAGGCACACTACAAACTTGGTCCCGCACTCTGGCAAAGGGGGGATCTGGACGGGGCCGTCACCGAACTCCGTGAGGCGCTGCGCCTGAAACCCGACTACGCCGAAGCGCACAATGGCCTCGGTATTGTTTTTCTTGCGAAAGGGGATCTGCACGGAGCGATTGCCGAATATCGTAAAGCGCTAAGCTTGAAGCCTGAGTACGCCAATGCGCACAACAATCTGGCCAGCGCGCTCTACTCTGAAGGCGACTTGGATGGCGCTACTGCCGAATACCGTGAAGCATTGCGCTTGAAGCCCGACAGCGCGGAAGCGCACTACAACCTTGGCAACGCCCTCCACGAAAAAGGGGAACTGGACGGAGCGATTGCCGAATACCGCGAAGCGCTGCGCTTGAAGCCCGACGCCGAAGGGGCACACAACAACCTCGGCCTCGCGCTCAAAGCGAGAGGTGACCTGGACGGAGCTATCACCGAATACCGCGAGGCGCTGCGCCTGAATCCTGACTTCGCGGAGGCACACTACGACCTGGGCCTCGCGCTAAATCAAAAAGGTGATCAGGACGGGGCCATCGCCCAATACCGTGAATCGCTTCGCCTGAAGCCTGGTTTCTCCATCGGGCACTACGACCTCGGCCTCGTGCTCCACGAAAAAGGGGATCTGGACGGAGCTATTGCCGAATACCACGAGGCGCTTCGCCTGAAGCCCGACTCCGAAGGAGCGCACAACAACCTCGGCCTCGCGCTCAACCAAAAAGGGGATCTGGACGGAGCCTTTGCCGAACTCCATGAGGCGCTTCGCCTGAGACCCGAATACGCCGAAGCACACAACAACCTAGGCTCCGTGCTCTTGCAAAAAGGGGACTTGGACGGTGTTATTGCGGAATGTCGCGAGGCGCTTCGCTTGAAGTCGGGTTACGCCAATGCGCATTACAACCTGGGCTTAGCCATGACGGCTAAAGGCAACAAAGCTGACGCTGCTCGTGAATTTGCTGAAGCGCAGCGCATGGATCCACGGCTCAAACCACCCGCCGACATTCCGCATCAGTAGCAGTAAAAGTCCTGCCCAGCTCTTGTGTCGATCCGGAAAAAGCCACTAGATATCGGTAAAGGGGGGCAAAGCATAACTACGCCTCGAGGGTCGGATCGACTCCTTCACACTTCGATGTGAGCTTATTTCAAGTTGTTGTGTGTGGAAAAGGGAATCCTCTGAGTTCAGCTACTTCGTAATCCGTCTATAGGCCCACTGAGGACTGGTGTGGCTTACACACAGCCTCCATAGGGACCCGCTCTATCCCGCTTGCACAGCGCGCACCCAGTCCTCATTTGCAGGCCCGTTGACGATTAGTGCCTGCCTGTAGGTCTCGGAACCCATTTCGGGACAGTTCATTACAGCCTCCCAAAAAACCGCTGGCGGTTCGTAGCTGTGTACATCCACGTAATGCGCGATCATCGAAGGTGCGACGTAGACGCAACCATCGGCAGGTACGTAGAGGTTATTGGCTCCAAAATGAACGACGAGCCCATCGCGCTCGATCTCATGGCGTCGGTAATACGCCTCCAAATCTTGAAGGGGTTCTTCCGGACAGAATTCACATTCGTGGCTTCCCATAAAATAAAGGGGCTCCCAAGGATCTACAAGCAGTCGAATTAGCTGGCCAAAGCGCGTCGCCTGCAATTGTACTTGGCGGTGCGTGTATGGATGGCCCCAAGCAAGCCATCCGACTGCCTTAAGTTTCCCCCCCTCAGCAAGTGAAGAGGCGACATACATACATGGAGAAAGATCCTCAAAGAACAAGGGGAAAGATCCTTCCATCGTAAATTTTCCGGTCTTTCAGATCGAATCCACCGTCAGGGGGCAAGGTCGGCATTACTCTCGTTGTTTTCTCGCTTCGCCCGCTGGGATGCCGGTGGAATTTAGCGTTATTCCGCTCGTCCCCATAATACGGGAAGCATAACTTGGGTAAC
>Ga0207137_1175_pt1 | contig 14021 bp, 12 predicted proteins | sample Alteio_BWMinHeat_9_FD_153572 | JGI IMG/M metagenome (GOLD analysis project Ga0207137, IMG submission 153572) | Enriched cells from forest soil in Barre Woods Harvard Forest LTER site, Petersham, Massachusetts, United States -... | ecosystem: Environmental > Terrestrial > Soil > Temperate forest >...
GTATTGCCTCCAATACCCGTGGCGACCGTCAAAGACACACTCGCACGGCCAATCCACATCATCCGCTACAATGCAACGATTGAACCGAACTTCGCAGAGCATTCCATATCGGGTTCCGTCACCATCGTAGTCGCATCGCTCAAAGACGGTCTTAAGGAATTTGACTTGGACTGCAACGAACTTCAAATATCAGAAGTGTATGACCAGAGACAACCCTTGAAATACGAACTTCGTGATTCGCATCTGCACATTGAACTGGCACATCCGATTCAACGGACCGAGTGGGTAACTCTGTCGATGCATTATTACGGAACTCCACACACCGGAATATTTTTCAACGCAGAACGCTCAGAAGTATTTACAAGTTTTTCTACGAGCCATTGGATGCCCTGCATCGATGCACCCGATGACCGAGCAACGCTGGAATTGAATATTATCCTGCCTCGAAGTCTGCAAGTCGTGGCTTGTGGAAGGCTCAAGAGCAAAAGTGTAGACTCCCGTCACAGGACGATTTATCAATGGAAACTGGACACCCCGGCACCATCGTACACCTATGGTTTCTGTGCCGGGAAATTCAGCACTGCCACAGCAACTGTTGACAGTGTGAAACTCAACTATTTGTCAGCGAAATATTCGGGCGACAGACTCGGCACAATATTTGTTGAAACGCCAGCGATGGTGAAATTCTTTGAAGAAAAATCAGACATGCCGTACCAGGGCGAACAGTATTCTCAGGCACTCCTTCACGATGCTGCGCCGCAGGAGATGAGTGGATTTGCAGTGATGGATGAAGACTACGGCCAAGAGGTACTGAACAACAATCACGAGGTCTGGCTCATCGCTCATGAACTGGCGCATCAGTGGTGGGGCAATATGGTGACATGTCAAAATTGGACGCACATGTGGCTGAACGAAGGGATGGCAACCTTTATGGTCGCTGCGTTCAAGGAAAAGCGGTTCGGCAAGGCGGATTACGACAGGGAAATAAATTTGTTTCGCACCCGCTATGAGCGTGTCCGTGACGCTGGCAAAGACAAGTCCCTTGTATTCCCCGACTGGGATCATCCAACGAAAGAAGACCGAACAATCGTTTACCAGAAAGGTGCTTACGTTCTTTATTTGTTGAGGACGGAATTGGGTGATGCTGATTTCTGGAAGGGAATCAAATACTACACGAAGACATATTGGGGACAGTCTGTGACGACTCACGATTTCCAAACCGTAATGGAAACGGCAACTGGAAAGAAATTGGATTTGTTCTTTTCGAAGTGGGTGTATATGAAATGATTAGCCCACTCTTTTTGAAATACAAACATCCCGAATCCCAACGTCGGGCGATCCCATTTTTGTACCCGTCATTGCGCCGTGTTATCGGGAGCGATAAAAGTGTGACATTTCTGTGACAACTTTGTAGTTTGAAAAATGCATTTTCTTATTAGAAATTACGACTGATTCACGAAGAGAAATTGATGCGAGGACATTGATGAAAATTGTTACGAGCAGGTTCAACCAAACGCTTACCCAACTGAAACATCGTTGCTTGACGTGTGCTCTTGCGATCATGTTTTTAGGCGTGATTCAGACATCATCGTTTGCCAATTCACTGGACAAGCGGGACACAGTGGCCTCTCATGCAGTATTTGTGCAAATCATGGGCAGTGGATTTTTCTACACTCTGAATTACGAACAACAAATTTCAGAACGTGTTTCCCTGCGATGCGGAGCGGGATATTTTGGTCTCGGTGGATTTGTTCATTTCTCGGTGCTCACGGCACCTGTCCTTGCCAATTACAACATTGATTTAGGCGGCGGAAATCGATTACAAGCCGGAGGAGGATTTACGTTTTTCGTGGGGGATCATTCTTTTGGAGGGACGATCTTCAGCGAAAGCGGTGTTGGTGCAGACCCAACAGTTTCAATCAGTTTCCGTCATCAGACCGATCCAAAAGGATTCCTGATTGACTTTGCGTTCACGCCGTACTATGTCATGGGCCAAGGATTGCGACCGTATGGAGGGTTGTCTTTGGGTTACGGTTGGTGAAAGTGCGACCAGTTGCGATTTTCTCCCCGACATTTCATTATGATGATTTTGAGAACAACTCTCTCACCGACACAACGGCATCAACATCCCAAATGCATCCACCCGCCACATCCCAAATGTAGTACCACTTGTACGAGTGCCGGAATTCCGCAAAATATTTCTGGAACTCTATGTTATCGGGTGCTTAGGATTCGCAGGTGATGTGTAGAATGGGTCCGTTGATTAAACTGGGGAAAAATGCTCTTTTGTAAATCTCCTGGGTATGGTTCCTGGGTTTCTTGGAAATAGAGGCGAACAAAATTGTGCTAAAGATCGACCTTGCCAACTTCCCCCGTAAAATTATTTTCCTATTTAATTGTCCTGAAAGCCTTATGTGGCGCGGAAATCCAGGTGTGGTGCAGTGTGTAACAGTGTGGGCAATGAGGGGCTCGAACCCCCGACCCCCTGCGTGTAAAGCAGGTGCTCTGAACCAACTGAGCTAATTGCCCGTGAGGGGCAAAAATACGAAATCTCACCGCACCCGTATCCTCGTCGTAAATCCTCCTCCCTCCAGCCAGTATGTTGCAAGCGCCGATTGAAACTTCGCATTAATTCTTCCTGAGACTGTTGAATCGTTGACGCGCGTCGCCGTGAGGACACCGCATGAATCGGAGGTGTTCTGCCACTCGTTTTGCTTTGGCCAGGGGGTGAAGAAATTCAGCGTCGCTTCCCTGTTCACGACAAAGGGATGCTCGTATCCGTGGTCAAGCGTGTCAGGAAGTACAAAAGAAAATTGGACGCGATATCCGTCGCTCCAAGCGTCGACAAAAACGTGATTCGTGATGTTTGCCGTGGCGCTGGTGTCCCGTTTGTTCACCGTCACAACCGAATCAGGATACCACACCATGTTGTTGATGTAAATCCTGACGTTTCCATTGCGGCCGTACACGGTGGAGTTGATCGGGCTGAGGGGGTTCCAAGACACCGAGCAGGCGACGAAGATACAACTCAACGCAAAAAATATCGGGAGTTTCATGAGTTGGAAACTCAGAAACTTGATGTTCGTCCGAAAGGGAAAAGCTAAGGGGTACAGGAAATCGGTAGCAATAATTTTCCGTAAAGCCATGCTCAGGCAATCCAATATTCCGCCGATTCGCCGAAGAATTGCTCGAAGGGAACACCCTGATCTCCAATGACCATGGTGGACGCTTTTGGAAATCGTCGATAAAACCCACCAAGTCCACTCCGTTTTCCCCAGCCACTTTTCAATTCGATACCCCAAGAGCGCAGCCCTTTTGTGACAACGAAATCGACTTCGTCATTTCGGTCTCGCCAGTACGCGACCGTCCACTCTGCCCCTTCAAGCGTATTCAGCAAGTGAGCGCCAACGGCATTTCCCATCAATCGTCCCCCCCATCCCCCGCTGTCACGCCCTTGAATGCACGGGACGGGATAGTGGGGCGACCGATTCTTCATGTCCCCACCTTCCTTTTCTCTTTAGTAATTTCGCTCATGCGATTGACCTGTCTCATTGCCGCGGTTTTTGCATTCGCCGCCTGTCAGCGAATGCAGCGCGATCTCCCTCCATCGGCCACGGCGGCGGAAGCGCATGCCCCGCCCCCGTCGCAATGGATGGCGGGTGTGTCGATCGCCGATGAACCGGGGCCGTATGATTCTCCCGAAGCGCTGACTGTGTATGATCATCTTGTGAAGCAAGGGGTCCGCGCCGTTGCATTGACGCCGGCCGCGTACCTCCCCGATCTTCACAAACCAGGTTTACGTTGGCGCGAACATGCACACATTCGCGAAGGGGTCATCGCCGCACACAACAAGGGGCTCGCCGTGCTGATCAAACCGTATATCTGGAGCCACGTCTTTTTCACGCAGGACACGATGTGGACCGGCAAGATCGAGATGTTCACCGAGGACGACTGGAGATCATTCTTCAAAACATATCAGGAGTTCACACTAACATACGCCCGCATCGCCGAGGAGACGCATGCAGAGTTGTTCAGCATCGGATTGGAATATCCGAAAACGTTTTCACGAACTACAGAATGGAACGCGCTGATCGCCGCCGTACGCAATGTGTACCACGGACCGATCACGTATGCATCCACCGGCGTTGACGAAGCGGAGACCGTTCCGTTCTGGAAGAAGCTTGATGTCATCGGTATTGATGCGTTCGTTCCCCTCACGGACGATCTCCATCCGACAAAAGAAATGTTGTGCGAATCGTGGAAATCCTACGTCGCGCGGCTTGAAGCGATTCATCAGAAATACAACAAGCCGATCATGTTCACTGAAGCCGGGTACAAAAGCTGCGTCGGCGCGGCATGCAGGCCGTGGGAATGGAACGAACACACGCCGCATCCACTTGATCTGCAGCAACAGTCCGTGTGCTACGATGCACTCGCAACAAGTCTGTTCAACAAGCCATGGTTCGCAGGAATCTTCTGGTGGAAATATTTTACCTCAATGAACGCTGGAGGAACGAGAGACAATGATTTTTGCCCGCTTGGAAAACCGGCCGAGAAGATGATGAAAGCGTGGTTCGTGAAGAAGAGGTCAGGGGCTGGGGGCCCGGGAGCAGAATAATTGGGAAGGCTCCGAGTGCGTTGCACATGGGGCCATGGATTGTACCGCTGAAAGAATAGACATCGAACTACCGGCGCGATGCCGTCGAGGTAACTGCTGAAGTATCCAATGCACGAGTGCGGAATGCCGAGGTGTGGAGTGCGTACAAAGAGTGTAGCTCCGCCGTTCCGGCGGAGTTGTCCCCACCGCTGTTCCAGCAGACTCCAAATTTCTTACACGCCCGATGTGAGAATTTCCTCACCACTCCATGAGTACAATCTCATCGGACAAACACGGTCGCCACGGTATGTTGCATCACCTAGTCCGTGTGTTGTTTCATAATTCAAATCATATCAGGAGATCGTTCCGATGTCCACGTTGTTATCCCGTGTTCGTTTCACATCCTTGCGGCTTGTGATTGTCGCCGCAGCCATCGCGTCGGCGTATTTCAGTTGGAATTGTAAGACCACTACTACGACGCCAGTGTCCCCCTCGGCTTCGGATGTTAAGTTGACTCCACCCGACAGCACACAGGGTTTTCAAGTCGTGATCGGTCCTTTCGACGTTCCCAAAGGCACGGAAGTACAGAAAAATTACTATCAGAAATTGCCGACAACAGCCGACGTGTGGGTCAACAAAGTGGTGTTTCATTTCAATGCGGGCAGTCATCATTTGAATATTTTCAAGAGCGATACCGCCAATGTCCCGGATCATGTCGAAGACACGTTTGATGCAATCCCATTTCAATCGTGGGACTTGGTGACATCGTCTCAGGTCGACAGCCTCGTATGGGAAATGCCTGCAGGGTGTGCGTTTCATTTGAATGCGCACCAGCAAATGATTTTTCAAACGCACTATGTGAATGCAAGCACGCAGGCAACTGCGACCGGCCGTGGATTATGTCTGATAAATTTTTACACGCTTCCCGCCGGTACGACGCCAATGTATCCGGTCGGAGCTGTGTTTTCGCAGGACAAAGCCATCGATCTCCAACCCCATACCGAAGCGACGTACCTAAAAATTGTGAAAGCGTTTCCCAACGATGCGCACATTTTGCTCCTGACCGGCCACTTCCATAGCCGCGGCAAATCCTTTATCGTGACGAAATGGAAAAACGGCGTGACGGGAGATACAATCTACAAGAATGTCACTTGGGATGAGCCACCGGTGGAAATTTTCTCGACCCCGTACCACGTTGCCCCGGGCGACAGCCTCGCCTATATTACGCAGTATGAAAATTCAGGCAGTACTGAAATCAAGTTCGGCGGACATGTGGAAATCGAAGAGCATTCAAATCTCTTCACCTACTATTATCCGGCCCCTTCAAACGGCAAGGCCATCTACGATTTCGATCTGGGGTCAAACGGGGGCAAGCCAATCGAAACACATTCCTTGCCGTAAGTCAAGTGTGTTGTTGAAACCGATTCATGTTGCATTGAGTAACGGCGTATTGACAGTGGTGGCGGTGCTGATGTGCACCGCCCCGCTGTTCGCCGGCGGGGGATGGGTTGACCCGCCGTGGAACGGAGGAGCACGGTTTGGATATGACAGGAAGTATCAGGCCGATGCCATCCGTCGCGATGACAACGGCATTTCCTACACTTCGCTCTACAATCTCACACACGATTACCGCTTCGCGTTCCTCAGTGGAGATATCGGCCTCCCCTTCGGATTCGAACTTGATGTCATTGCAACCTACCTCTGGGCACACGAACTTGTCGATTCCGCTTCCGAAGATCCTTCCCGAATATTCAAGGGGTTCAGTGACATGTACGTCGGTGTGAAATATCAACTGCTCAACGGTACGTTTCCGACTGCGATCGGCATTTCCGCACGCCTTCCCTTGCTGTACAAGAGTTCCAGCACATTGAACGGACAATTACTGACGTCGATCCCCGGACTTTTCACGCACGACTATGATCTAATCGCGTATTGTTCCCATTCCTTCGATGCTCGGTGGTATGCCTCGGCACAAACGGGATTCAAGCTTCGCGAAGGGGCTTTCGCACATCAAATTACTTTTGCAATTGAATCGGGATATCGACTGCCGATATTGAGCGATCATGTTCTCGTTCAAGCCGCGCTTGATGGAGCGTTTTCCGTCGGAGGGCCTGGATACGCTTCGTCGCTGGATCGTTTCCAACCGGGCGAAGACACACCCGGCCATTATTTCAATTACAACAACGCGAGTTATGTGCGGCCGACAATTGCCGTGAATGCCGAGATCATTCCGCATGCTGTTGCGACACTGGGCGTCTCGCTGATCGCGTGGGGAATCAACGTCGATGTCTACCGGGAATTTTTTGTGCAGGCTGGTTATGCGTTTTAAGTGGCCGCGGTTTCGTCCGTCGGCGTCTATGCAGGCTCCGCGCGGCAATCCCGTTGTACATGCAGGGTACGTTCTGTTTGCAGGATCTGTTTGTGCGCTCATGGCGATCGGCGTTGCATGCAAAACCCCCGTTGATACTTCCCCCACGGTACAACCGACACTTTCGAGCATCCAGCAGAATGTTTTTGCGAAAAGCTGCAACACCTCGTCATGTCACAATGCGTTCGGCCACGGTGGGGGGCTCGTGTTGGACAGCGGAAAATCGTTTTCGAATCTTGTCAACGCGCCATCGATCAATGATTCCGCGTACGCACGACATTTATTGCGCGTCAATCCGGGCAAGCCCGACAGCAGTTTTCTCCTGATCAAACTCCGGGGCCCCCGTTCCGACGAAGGTGTACCAATGCCGAACAAAGGAGGATCACTTTCAGCCGATCAAATCAGCGCCGTGCGGCAGTGGATCTTGGATGGGGCAAAGAACAACTAGCAGCAAGTTGCGGACTTGTTGAAATGTGATTGAAAATCCTGGATATTTCGTTTCACTGCTGTGCCCAATATTTCCGCTTCAACCCCCACCGCGCCCCGGCTTGCACGTATCTCCCAGAGATTGTAGCTTTGAATCTTCACCAGCAACCATGGGAATAAATTGCATTCCCGTACACTACTTGCCCCGCATACAATGAAATTTCGCATCATTATTCTTGCCGGCATTCTCATCGCCGCTGGCTCACTGCAAGCCCGCGAACTGGAATTTCGCAAACTCTCGTGGGATGAGGCGCGCAAAGCCGCGGCACGGGAACACAAATTGATCTTCGTTGATGGATTCACCGAATGGTGCTACTGGTGCAAAGTGCTCGACAAGGAAGTATTCACCAATACTGACGTGATCGATTTCATGGACGCCCACTACGTCTGCATCAAATTGGATATGGAGCGCGATTTCGGCCGGACGATGGCGATGAAATATCGCGTGAACTCCTACCCGACGCAGCTTGTCTTTAACAACGCAGGAAAACTGGTCTACACCGCCATGGGCTATTCGCCAGCTGCCGCCTTTCTCGAAAAGATGAGCAAGCCCGTGGAACCTTCACAACAAATTGAGTATCGTGGGATCAGTGAAGCGATGGATCCGGGGTTTCCCCAATTTTACAAAGCTGCGTTCGACGTGAATGGGAAACGTGAGTTTCCCGATTCGGCAACAGTGCTCACATTCCTGGATGCGCAAAAAGATTTGAAGAGCGAAATTGCGTGGTCGGTAATGCAGCGATTCCCGGACAAGCTGAGTCCGAAATATGCCGACGCGGTGTTTCATGACGGCGTTTCGCTTGCGGGCTTGTTTGGAAAGAATGAAGTGAACAATGTTGTAGAGCAGATCCTGTTTGCACGGATGAACAATGCGGCGGCGGCAAAAGACGCGAACGCGTTTCACCAGGTGATCAGCGATGCCGGAACGTACATGCTTGCCGACACCGAGTGGGTGATGCCGCAATTGAAGATCAAATATTATGAGAAAACGGAGGATTGGAAAACCTACGCCGATGAAACGGAGCGCGATTTTTCCAAGTACAATTTCAGCAACGCAAATGCGATCAACGAAGCGAGTTGGAAGTTATACGAGAAATGCAACGACCGGGCGATCTTGTTGCGCGCAATCAAGTGGATGACCAATGCGGTCGATCTCGACCCATCCTACGCCGTGGTCGACACGTACGCCGCGCTGCACTATAAAGTCGGCATGTACGCAGACGCGGAAAAATATGCGAACCAGGCGATCGAGACGGGAAAGAAATCCAACACTGATGTAAAATCGACTGAAGCCTTGTTGGAGAAGATCAAGATCGCGAAGGAAACGTCGCGGCAATAGGTTAAGAAAGGCAAAAGGAAAAATTATTGCGGAGGAGATGGAATTCTTATTCTGTGCCTGAGCGATGCAGGCCCAGCATGAGTGAGTTCCTCACCACATTGGTTTTGCCTTTTTTTTAGGTCTTGCGAATCTCCCCCTACCTCCGCAAGTTAGCCGCATAAAAAACCAGCCCCCAGTCCCTAACCCCAAGCCCCCAAGACATGTGTGGAATCGTCGGCTACATCGGCACCAAGAATTGCACTCCGTTGATTGTTAATGCGCTCAAACGATTGGAATATCGCGGCTATGATTCCGCTGGCGTTGCCGTGATCTCGCACAATCAACTGCAGGTGCAAAAAAAAGCGGGAAAGGTTGCGGAGCTTGTCGCCATCGTCGATTCACATCCGATCGTCGGCACCGTCGGCATCGGCCATACGCGCTGGGCAACGCACGGCGCGCCAACCGACATCAATGCCCATCCCCACATGGACCAGCAGCGTCGCTTTGCGCTTATCCACAATGGGATCGTTGAAAACTATATGACTATCAAACACCGGTTGGAACGGGAAGGCCGGACGTTTACCTCGCAAACCGACAGCGAGGTGCTCGTACAATTGATATCATTATTATATGACAAGGTCCACGATTTCGAAACCGCCGTTCGGTTGGGATTGAAAGAAGTTGAAGGAGCATACGGCATTGCCATCATCTGCGCCGATGAACCGGATAAGTTGATCGCAGCGCGCAAAGGAAGTCCGTTGGTGATCGGCATCGGCGAAGATGAATTCATCGTGGCAAGCGATGCATCGGCGATCGTGAGCCATACCAGACAGGTGGTGTATCTCGAAGACGGCGAGATCGCCGTTCTCACGCGAACCGGTTTTACGACGAAGACAATCGATGATGTTCCAGTGACCAAAGAGGTTGAAGAGATCACGTTCGACATCGAACAATTGGAAAAAGGCGGCTTCCCTCACTTCATGTTGAAGGAGATCCATCAGCAGCCCGAAACGATTCGTGATGCGATGCGTGGACGGTTGCTGCCGGCGGAAGGGACGGCGCGACTTGGTGGATTGGACAGTGTGAAAGACCGGTTGCGCCAGGCGAAGCGCATTGTCTTCACCGCCTGCGGAACATCATGGCACGCGGCGCTCGTCGGCGAATACATGCTGGAGCACTACGCACATGTTCCCGTTGAAGTTGAGTACGCGTCGGAGTTTCGATATCGCAATCCGGTGTTGAGCGAAGAGGACGTCGTGTTTGTATTATCACAAAGCGGCGAGACCGCCGACACACTCGCGGCGTTGCGCGAAGCCAAGCGCCAGGGTGCGTTGGGATTGGGAATCGTGAATGTTGTTGGAAGTTCCATCGCAAGAGAAACCGACGCGGGCGTGTACATCCATGCCGGCGCCGAGATCGGTGTGGCGTCGACGAAGGCGTTCACCGGTCAGCTCACGATGCTTGCGCTGATCACATTGATGATCGCGCGGATGAAAAATCTCTCGGTCATTGAAGGTCAGCGTATCGTTGAAGGATTGCAATTGCTGCCGGAACTTTCAAAGAGAATTCTTTCCAACACGCAGAACGTCGAGAAGATCGCCGAGCAATTCAAGGACGCGCGAAACTTTTTGTATCTCGGTCGCGGATACAATTTCCCCGTTGCGCTCGAAGGAGCGTTAAAGTTGAAAGAGATTTCCTACATCCACGCCGAGGGCTATCCGGCGGCGGAGATGAAGCACGGTCCGATTGCACTCATTGATGAGAACATGCCTGTGGTGGTCGTGGTGCCACAGGACGACATCCGCGAAAAAGTGATGAGCAACATCGAAGAAGTCCGCGCCCGCGGCGGCCGCATCATCGCCGTTGCCACCGAGGGGGACACCGACATTCATCGCCTTGCGGAGCACGTCATCACCATTCCGCAAACCATTCCCATGCTCACGCCGATCCTGAGCGTGATCCCATTGCATTTGCTTGCGTACTACATCGCCGTAGCGCGAGGCTGCAACGTTGATCAGCCGCGGAATTTGGCGAAGAGTGTGACGGTGGAGTGAGGGGTACTCATGGTAATTCAGAACGCAATTATATCGTTTGCTTAATCTAATTGTGGCACATGATGGTCTTATTTGAGAATTTTTCGGCTATCCGCTTTCCCGTCACGAAGTCGCTTAGTCAGCAGGTCAGCGTATGGCTTCTCCTGTATGTCATCGGATGCTGGATGTCGTTCGATCATCATCCTACATTGCTCATCGATGTTGTTGTGTCTGCAATTTTGCTTGGTGCCTATGCCGCAGCAATTTATGTGAACGTCCTCGTGTTTGTCCCGCGGCTTTTGCGCAGGCATTTACATCTCATCTATTGGAGTACCCTTGCGGCCTCGATGTGTGTCATCACCCTCGGCGCGCTTGTGTTGCTGCGTCTTTCCTATTCACTTCTCCTTGAAAACGGGGGTGACTTTCTCGGCGATTTTTGGGAAAACTATTGTATCGATCTTGTCGGAATGATCGTGTTTGTTGGCGGAGCGGCGGTGGTTGTTCGTGTGATGAACACGGCAGGTCGTTAACGCTGGATTGCTGAAGAGTCTCCCCATGCCGACAGCCATCAATTTGTGTTTGACAATTGAATGCACGCTCGGTAAGTTGGAGGAGCATATTTCCATGAAAGGACCACACGATGCCTGACCAGATTTCAACACCCAGCGCTTCGCCATTGTTCAATCCCAACCATTTGGATTTTTCGACTGTCGCTTCCAACGCATTGCATTATTGGGAACGAAAGCGCCTGGTGTACAATGGGGCGCTCGCGCTGATCTCCATTGTGATCATCGTTGGTGGACTCCCGCGTTCATTGGCGGCGCTCACGTTCAATATGGCGCAGCAATTTTTCCTGCTGGCCGTGATCGCCAACGTGTTGTACTGCAGTGCCTATGTTGTGGATGTATTCGTGCAACTCTCGCGCTACCGTGAAACGTGGTTGCGGATGCGGTGGCTGTTGCTGCTGATCGGAACAAGTGCGGCCGGCATTATTGCACGCAACATCACCATCGGATCCCTCGGGTTGCGGTAACGATCGGGTCGTTGTGCTTCTCCCCCTCGAATGCAACTTCAATTGTTTCGCCATTTGTGGGGAATGCAACAACCTTGGGATTCAGCATTTCCTCTTATCAAGGGCCAGGGTTACGTTGGAATTGAAACGTCGGTTCCTGACACCAATCACCACGCACAATTTGAAAAACTCCTTCACGCCTCGTCGCTTTCATATATCGCGCAGATCTACACGGACGGGCAGTCGTTGAAAGAACATACCGAATCATTTCAACGGGTCATAGATTCGGCGCTTCCGCTGTCTCCGGTGCTCATCAACTGTCATGCAGGTTCCGATTCGTTCAGCGAAATCGAGGCAATGTCGTTTTTCGACATGGCGCTTCGGATATGCGAACGTGTGAACGTCCCGGTCGCATTTGAAACACATCGTTCCCGCATCCTGTTCAATCCGTGGATCACGCGCAGACTCATCGCAGAATTTCCGACGCTTCAACTATGCGCGGACTACAGCCATTGGGTATGCGTGTGCGAACGACTCCTTGATGAAGCGGATGAGTTGTTTCTGGCGTGTGCCAAGCGCGTGATTCATATTCATGCAAGGGTTGGATACGAACAGGGCCCGCAGGTTTCCGATCCGCGGGCACCGGAATTTGCTGCGGCGGTGGCGAGGCACGAGGAATGGTGGCGCATGATTTGGAGTGTGCAACTTCGGCGGGAACTGCCTCACTCGACGATGGTTCCGGAATTCGGTCCGCCGAATTATTTGCAAACGCAACCGCATTCAAGAATTCCCCTTGCCAATTTGGAGGAGATCTGCTTGTGGCAGGCGAATCGTCAACGGGCGCATTTCAAAAATTTTCTCTCGCAATCGTCGCACGATCGATCGGGCTGAAACCCCCTTTCCAGCTTGATTTTTCCGCCATTCGTCGAGTCTCCGTATATTTGCGTTCCCAAAAAAGGGACCCATGGCGCAGTTGGTTAGCGCGCTTCCTTGACATGGAAGAGGTCATAGGTTCGAGTCCTATTGGGTCCACGTTGCAGGACTGGTTCGTTTCCCCGCGAGCCAGTCTTTTTTTATGTCCTCGAATTCTCCCCGCTTTCCCTGCAAAAGTCTCACCACTTCGTTCATGCGTGAGGTTCGATACTTTCCATTTTCCCAAATGAGTTTTTCTGGAAATATCGAACCGATGATTTTTCGTTTGATTTCAAGGGGCGATTTTCGGTAACACTCAGGCAATCGCGTCACCAGTGAGAATGCAAACCGTATCTGTGGCATGATGTTTTCCCCCACTCCGCGCAATTCTTCCCTTCGCAGTCGCAACAGCGTACCAGTTCGTTCGTATTTCACCTTGAGACGTTGATACGACTCTCTGTCGAGCGCACCCTCCACAAACTTCTCGTCAACTGCGAGCAAACGATCCTCAAGCGCGCCTAGTTCTTGTGTTACCCGTTGTTGTTCGCGTTTTCTGTCGGTATTGTTGGCTCGGTAAACATCTTCAAGGATATTCGCGTAGAGTTCCGCCACTTCCGGTGCAACGCGAATCTCTGAGAGATAATTCTCAAATCCATCGTTTGCCCGTTTCGCGAGAAAGCGTTCCGCGCATCCCTTTTGACAGTGGTAGTAATGATATTTCCCACCATGCCCGCGCGACGCGCTGCCGGTAAGATTCCCGCCGCACTTGCGGCACAGCAGAAACCCTCTCAATGGCAACTCATCCCGTGCCTGTGAAGGTCTTCCGCGCCCGCGATTGGTTCTTGCATCCAGCACCGATTGAACCCTTTCAAAAATCAATTCGTTGACAAGCGCTTCGTGACTTCCTTTTACAATGGATTCAGGTTCTTCTTTCCAGCCCTTCACACGAATCTTGCCGACGTACACGGGATTGCGCAAGAGAAGCGTGAATTGGTTCTTGCTGCACACAAATCCTTTCTTGGATAACCGCTGGCGAACTTCTTCCATGCCATAAAGTCCGGTTGCCATTTCCGAGAATGCATCGCGGATTAGGTCTGCGTCCTTGCCCGGAACAAGATGTGGCTTCCCCACATCATCACGGCCATTGCGGTATCCCTTTGGCGCAACTGCAACCCAACGGCCTTCTTTCATGGCTCGGCGCATTCCCGATGTGACGTTAAGAGATCGCCGGTCGTTCTCAACTTCAGGAGCGGCAAGGTAGAAAGCCAGCATGAGTTTGTTTTCAGGCACGGCGA
>Ga0207137_1179_pt1 | contig 13476 bp, 11 predicted proteins | sample Alteio_BWMinHeat_9_FD_153572 | JGI IMG/M metagenome (GOLD analysis project Ga0207137, IMG submission 153572) | Enriched cells from forest soil in Barre Woods Harvard Forest LTER site, Petersham, Massachusetts, United States -... | ecosystem: Environmental > Terrestrial > Soil > Temperate forest >...
ATCGATGCGTGAGGGTTAGGGCATGGATTTTGGCTGGCCGGTGGCTGGATTTGGCTTGGGGATGGGGTTTTAGCCGAGCGATGCGGGATGTATACTTGCATCTGCTCTGGAACTCAATTCCGAAGCAAGGAGGCAAACCATGAAAACGCTCGCATCGACGATCCTGTTTCTATTGTTGATAAACCATGCGCACGCCCAGAAACTCGAATGGACAAATCCCGACGGCCTCGGCAAGAACCCGGCATTCTCGCAGGTGGTGAGGGCAGGAAAGCTGCTCTTCATCGCGGGACAGACCGGCGTTACGGCTGACGGAAAGGTCGTTGGTCCGGGGATGAAACAACAGTATGAGCAGGCACTGAACAATCTGGTCACGGCGCTGAAATCACAAGGCACCGATCTGGCTCACGTCGCCAAGATAACCACCTACGTGACCGCTATGGACGAATTTCGGACGCCGGAGATGGCGGACCTCCGAGTGAAACGCTTCGGCAGCCACCCGCCGGCGAACACACTTGTGCAGGTCGTACGATTGGCCGATCCAACCTATAAGGTAGAGGTTGAGGCCATCGCTGTCCTGCCGTAGCCCCGAATTTTGCGAGGGTTGGGGCGCGGATTTTGGCTGCTTGACGTTTTGATTTGGCTTGGTGGTGCAGGTTTTGGAGTCGTGGGAGGAACCCGAAGCGCGAATGGCGCTATTGGGATTTGCGGTATCAGTTGGCTCCCCGCGATACGGCCGAAGTTGGCAGGGACGGCCACTTCGGCCGCTAAAATGTTTTCCGTCACGTTGGCGTGAGCTTCCAGGCGGCCTCGCCTTTGGGGGCTTCGATGCGGCTCCTTCTTATCGAACGCGCAAAGCAGTTCGGCCTATTGTTTTCCGAGGTGGGCGCGGTCTTTTTCGTTTTCCTCGCAGGCGTACTCCAAGACGTCGCTATCCGGTATCAGAACTTCAGTCGCCTTTACGGTGAACGGTTTGGTGTACATTTTGGGATCGTCGATCGTCAACTCCAAATCCATATGGCCGAAATCACGCCTGTGGAAGCGTTCCCGAATCCGGAGATCCTCGCTTTGAGGGTGTCCTATCGCATCCAGCCAGCCCTGGTTGTTGAATCCTGCCGAATCCACGATCAACGTATCGCCTTCCCAATGGCCGACCGAATAGCCCATCCACGCCGGTTGCGGATCATCGGGAAGCTTGCGGCCATCCGTGTAAATTTGCCGGTACGTGTTGCTTTCTTCGTAGAGCACCGCGATCACTGCTGGAGTTTGAATGATCTTGAAAGGAAGATAATTATCAAGGTCGAGGCGCGGAATGCCCTGCGGGACGCAGCGTGTCGATGGACTGTCTTTCCGGCTCTGAGAGTGTTTGCGTAACAATGCGGCGGCTTCTGGGCGCATGGGCGCTTCTTCCGGTTTGAAGTCTGCCAGAATATTGAGGCGATACTTCGAGAACGTACGCGGATCGTCTCCTGGCACGACGAAGTCCCTAAATACGTCGCCGAACAGCCGCTCATTGTCGCCCGGCGGCGCATACGCTACCTGCCACACCCCAGAGAGGTCCGGCTTGCCATTGGATGACTTCGGCGCTTTGGCGGCGAGGTTCGGCGTGCCATCACGGGTCCGCGGCGTTCCGGGCGTCGGGTAGTGCAGCCATTGCGCGTGGGTGCTCATAGTGAGGAACACGATTAGTCCGGCCACTCGCGGATTCGACATCTTCAACCTCCTTGAACTTCAATGCTAGCGGCGGGGCCTGTTGATGGCAACCTATTGTAGCCCGGAGTTCTCTAATCGCGTTCGTCGATAGGAGGGGGAACCGAGCGACTTCGCGCGGCAGCCATGTGTCGGTCTCGCGATAGACTTCCCCATGCAGCCTTTACCGTTAATCTCCCCGATCTGTAATGGTCCAGGTGATGGTCGGTTGCCTCCTTCTTCGCCAGGTTCTCCCGCCAGGAATCAATCGCCACATCGCCTGGAACGGCAAACATCAAGCCATCCCGCAGCGCGTTTCCCTCCCCACCGATTCCTTCGGCTTCGGCCAGCCGTTTCAGCGACCGGGCCGGCGGAAGCAGAAAAACAGCAAAGCGGGTGAAGCAGTCTTTGGATTTTGAGACCGCCGGCAACTCGAACTCTCGCCCTTCGGATGGGGATAGCGGTTTTTATTTCTGCGTGAGGGAGAGGCGCGTAGTTTCGATGTCGCGATGACCCATAAGCTTTTGGACGGTGACGATGTCGCAGCCGCTTTCCAACAACCGCGTGGCGTAGGTGTGTCGGAACTTGTCCAGCGTGGCATGGAGTACCTTGGCCGCTTCAGCGATCTCTTTTAGGCGACGCGGGAGATGCGTTATGCGTTTGCCTTTTTTGGGTGGGGGACAGGACGTGGGAAGTGCGCGGCGCATTTTTCAGGAGATCGAGTAAATCCGGCGGAATGGGAATCGCGCGCGCTTTACTTCACTTGGTGTCTACTTTCTCAAATCTATAGACACCAAGAGTATCGCGCTTGCTGGAAGTGATTCCAAAAAAAATAAAAAACTATGGCGGAGAGAGTGGGATTCGAACCCACGTTAGAGTTACCCCTAAACACGCTTTCCAAGCGTGCGCCTTCAACCACTCGGCCATCTCTCCGGGATTGACAACGGTAGCTTGGCGCGGCGTTGCGATCCGCGCCAATTCAGTTTAGCATTTGGCCTGCGCTACACCGGGTTGCGTTTGGTTCGGGAGAGCAACGCGCGCGCCCGTTCCAACGCTTGAGCCTCGGCCTCCTCTCGCGAATCGGCCACAGTGCGAGCCAGAGCCGCGCCCGGCGATACGTTGTCTGCCTTGGAATGCCACTTGTCGCCCAGCTGATACGTGGTGAGATTCACCTGCCAGCCGTCGATCTCCACTTTGCGTTCGCTGTAATTCGTCGGGTTCATGACTGCCCCGCCGATTTCGCAGCGCCCCTTTCGACGGGCGCGCCAACCAGGTTGCCCCACTCGGTCCAGGAGCCATCGTAGTTAGTCACATTGTTCAGCCCCAGGAGATACTTCAAGACGAACCAGGTGTGGCTGGAACGCTCTCCGATCCTACAGTAAGCGATGACCTGCGAGTTTGCCTTGACACCCTCGGCGCCGTATAGCTTTTGGAGATCGTCCAGCGACTTGAACGTTCCGTCGTCATTACAAGCTTTGCCCCAGGGTACGCTGCGCGCGCCGGGAATGTGGCCGCCGCGCTGGCAGGTTTCCGGCAAACCGGGCGGCGCCAGGATCTCGCCGGTAAATTCCTGCGGACTGCGGACATCGATCATAACAGCGCTCGCCGACTTCTGGGCCTGTTGCACTTGGGGAAGCAACGCGCGAATGGAGTAATCGGGAGCGCTCGCCTGATATTTGCGCGCGCTCGGAGTCGCGGTAGTCGGCTTGGTGTCCAGGGGCCGGCCCTCGGCCAGCCACTTTTTCCGGCCGCCATCCATAATGCGGACATCTTTGTGGCCGTAAATCTTCATCTGCCAAAGCGCCCAAGCAGCGAACCAGTTGTTGTTATCGCCAAACAGCACCACGGTCGTATCGTTGTTGATGCCCGATTGCGTCATCAAATTCTCGAAATCGGATTTCGCCAGAATATCGCGAACCACGGTGTCACAAAGGTGTGTGTTCCACGGCCACGCTATAGCGCCAGGCGCGTGTCCTTCGTCGTAAGCCTTGGTGTCGACGTCCACCTCCACCACGCGCACGTTTGGATCGTTGGCGTGACTCGCCACCCAATCGGTGTTCACCAAAACTTCCGGATGTGCGTAATTAGCCATAGGGGTCCCTCCAGGTTTTCAATTTTAACTCTTGACGCGCTCGCCTTGTCAGGCCAGATCGAATTTCTCGTGTTGAAGCAGCGGATCGCCCTTCACCAGGACGGGCCGCCGCAGGATCTCCTCGAGCTCTTCCAGATACTTGTTCTGATGCGATTTGAGGACCTTGGCCACGTCGGGATTGACGCGCAAGATGACGTCCTTGCCTTCCACCGCCGGCGCGATTTTGTGGGCTTCCTGCAAGATTTCTCCTAGAATGGTCTGCACGCTCTTGACATATCCGGCGCCCTCGCAATAAGGACACGGCATGCAAAGAGCGCGTTCCAGGCTTTGCTTCACACGTTTTCGCGTGATGGCAACCAGCCCAAAATCGTTGAACTGAAGAATCTTGTAGGGAGCATGGTCGGCGCGCATGGCATCCTCGAGCGCCTGCATCACTTTTTGCCGGTTCTTGCGCTCGTCCATGTCGATGAAATCGACGACGATGATTCCGCCGAGATCGCGGAGCCGGACTTGGCGCACGATCTCCTTCACGGCCTCCGTGTTGGTCTTCACAATGGTGTCTTCCAGGCGATTGGAGCGGCCCACGTACTTGCCCGTGTTTACGTCGATGGCCACCAGGGCCTCGGTCTGATTAATCACGATATATCCGCCGGATTTTAGCCAGACCTTGGGCCGCAGAGCTTTTTCGAGCTCCGCCGTAACGCCGAAAGCGTCGAACACAGGCTCCGGCCTGGTATAGAGTTTGACGCGATTCACGAGACTCGGCTGAAACCGCTGCACGAACCGCAGTATGCTTTCGAATATCTCTTCGTTGTCCACCCAGATGGCCTTGAACTGCTCGGTGAACTGATCGCGCAAGATCCGCTGCACGATATCGAGATCGTGGTGCAGGAGTACGGGCGCCGGTTTCTTCTCCGCCTTCTGACGGATGTCGAGCCACAGATTGAACAAAAAGTTCATGTCGGAGGCGAGTTCGTCTTCGCTCTTGCCCTCGCCGGCCGTCCGGACGATGAATCCGCCTGGAACTCCAGCATGATGGATTTGCAGTATGCGCTTCAGGCGCTGGCGTTCCTCGTCGCTGGCGATCTTGCGGGAAACACCGGTGTGCTCCAGCGTGGGCATATAGACCACGTATCTTCCAGGCAGCGCGATGTGGGATGTAATCCTGGCGCCTTTTTGTCCCAGGGGTTCTTTGGCGATCTGAACGATAATCTCTTGGCCTTCTTTTAAGAGTTCGGTGATGGAAGGGCCAGCGGCCTTGGCAGGCCGGGCCATCGTCCGCGACGTGTCCGGTCTCACGTCGATGGGCTCAGTTGCCGCCGTACTCGGGGCGCCCGCGGGACTCGCGGCGGCCGCGGCGCGCGTTTCCGGTTCGGCCTTCGCATCTCCCGGCGCACCGCCCCGCAACTTGCGACGCATGCGGCGCGGCAAGCGATGCATATAGCGGCCACCGGGCTCGCGAACCTGCGCGGTAAGTTGACCCGCCGGGGAACCTGCTCCTTCGGATTGCCCATGTGCGGCTGGGATCTCTTCAGTTTCGTCGGCCGCTCCGGCGTCGATTTCGCCTTCCGCCTGTGTCGCCGCATCTACTGACGCCTCGGACTCCTCTGCTTCGGCTGAGCCTTCGACCGCGTCTGAGATTCCGGCCGGAGCCGCAACTTCTTCGGGAAAAGTCTCGGGGCTCGCGGCTCTTGCCGTCGCGGCGGCGCTAGAAGGGGAGCTCGCCCGTGGTTCGTTTTCGTACTCCTCGGCAACCGCGGCAGCGCCGCCAAGGCTGAGAGATACGTCCGGCGATTCTTGGAATTCTTCCGCTTCTTCAGATCCAATCCGCGAAGTAGGCTCTGAGCCGCCCTCGTCACCGGGCTGCTGAAGGCTTCGAATCTCTTCTTCTTCCGCATCGTCAAGAGGCTGGATGTTGGCACGCGTGTATTTGGCGAGCGATTCGCCGGGAAGCAGGGCAAAGTCACCGCCGCTCGGTTCACTTGCGCGGGACTCCCGCTCTCGTTCTGGTTCCGCAACCGGTGCGGGCGCATCGGCGGGCCGGGCGCTACGCGATACATCCGAAGCATATTTGGAATCGGGGAACCCCCGGCCGCGATTGCGGCGGCGGCGGGATCGCCTGCCACGCCGATCGCCTCGGTCACCCTCTTCGGTCCGCTCGGAAGGTGGAGTAGAAACTGCCGATGCTGAGACTGCCGATGCGGTCCGATCTGGCTGGATAGCGGCCGGGGCTTCGGGCTCACTCGCTCGCCCGGGCTCTTCGAGAGCCTCTAAAACCTCGGGCACGCGGGGAGTCCTCTCCTGGGCGGGCCCTTCCCGGCTCACCGGAACGCGATCGAACTCCTCGTTCTCCTCGAAGAAATCCGAGACATAAAGGAATGTGTCGCGTTCCAAACCCAGATCGACAAACGCCGACTGCATTCCCGGCAAAACGCGCGTGACACGGCCCTTATGAATACTGCCGGCCAGCGAGTACTCGTTGGCGCGTTGAAAAAAGACTTCGACCAGTTGGTCGTCTTCGAGAATCGCCACCTTGGTTTCGTGCCGATTCGCCGAAATCACCAGTTCTTTGCTCATGAACACTCCTACGGTTCATGGCGGGAATCGAGGTCAAGGAAATGTGAGGGAACCTAGTCATCCAGCCTGCACCGGGTGATCCAATGGACCGTTGTCCCGGCTGCTAGATCTTAAAATCTTTCTGGCCCTCGAAAGGCGGAGAACGATTCTCATACACCCTCCCAGGCGCCCAACCAAACTGCCCACATCCAGCGTTTATGCCCTCGGAGCAGCCCGTCGAACTCGCCTACCCTCAATCTTCCTGAAAGCGACTCCTCGCCTCCTAAGTAAACGCCCACAACGGAACGCCGGGGCAGCGTTTACGTCTATTCGCGAGGACGCCCCGGCGTCCTGTGGCGCTCCTTAATTTACAAATCGCCGGAGCCGCACGTTGTTCACAAGCCCCAGCATCAAAAACATCGCGACAATATTCGATCCGCCGGAACTCATCAGCGGCAGGGGAATGCCCGTGACCGGCATCCTTCCAATCACCATTCCGACGTTCACTAACACGTGAAACAACAGCAAAGCTGCAACACCCATACAGATAAACATCCCAGCCCGGTCCGAGGCCGTTTGCGCGTTCTGCACAATCTGCATGAGCAACAGGAAATATAAGCCCAGAACCACAACCACGCCCACAAACCCATGCTCTTCGGCAAAGGCCGAGAAGATGAAGTCTTTGTGCGGTACTGGCAAAAAGCGCCCCTGCGTCTGCGTTCCCTTGGTGACGCCCTGGCCCCAGAGCGCGCCAGAGCCGACGGCGATCTTGGACTGGATCACCTGATATCCGGATCCCTTCGGGTCCTGACTGGGGTCCAGAAAACTAACTACCCGCTGTCGTTGATAGTCCTTCAGCACAAACCAATAACTGACCGGAGCAGCCAAAGCGATCGCCACTACAGCGACCACCGCGTATTGCCAACGGAAGCCCATCAGGAAAATACCGGCCGCCAAGATGGGAAGGAAAGTCAAAGCCGTACCGAGGTCCGGCTGGAGCATGACCATTACCATAGGCAAACTAACCAGGCCCCCCAACTTGAGCAGATCGTGTAATTCGAGATGCTCCGTTTTCAGCTCGGTCAAATACCGAGCCACCAACAAAACTATTACCAGTTTAACGAATTCGGAAACCTGAAGATGGTAGCTCGTCGTGCCGATCCAACGCCGGGACCCGAAGGCCGTCATTCCCACCGCGTAGGTCGCCACCAGGGTCGCTACCGAGAGGGCGTACAAAACAGGGACCTGGCCGAGCAAGGTGTGATAGTCGATCATGCTCGCGATCCATAGGGCGAGGAACGCCGCCAGAATCCAGATCACCTGCTTCCACCATGCGTCCGCGTAGCGAGTCTCGTGTGTCGCGCTGAAAATCTGCAAAACACCCAGAGCGCAGATGGCGCACACCAGGATCAGCATCAGCCAATCGAAATCGCGAAAGGATCGATGGCCTGGCATGCTATTGGTTTGCCGTTTGCGCAACGGGCACGAGCGGCGCCGGAGACGCCAGGAGCCGGGGCGGAAGACTGGCCATCTGCGGCCGTGGCTGGCTGAGGCGGGCTTTTTTGTCGAAATAAGCTTTCATTACGTCGCGCACGATAGGGGCTGCAAGCTGGCCGTGCTCCCCGCCCTCGAACAGCGCGGCAATCACAATTTCGGGAGCCTCTCGCGGCGCGAAACCCACGAACCATGCATTATCCTTGTGCGCGGCACCGTAGGCTGTTCCTTTCAATAGTTCATTCGATGCTAACTGCGCGGTTCCGGTCTTACCGCAGACTTCGATACCGGGGAGCCGTGCCCGCACGCCGGTACCGCCTTCGTTAACCACGCCGCACATACCGGAGACGACTTTCTGAACGTTTTCGAGATTGATTTCGGCGCGGCGAGTGGGCAACAAGCGCGGCGCATCCTTCACCAGATGGGGCGGAAACCACATGCCGCCTACGGCGATTCCGCCCATGGCCACGGCTAGCTGGATAGGAGTTACAGTGGTTGCACCCTGGCCGATTGATACGGAAATCGTTTCACCCGGATACCATTTCTCCCGGAAGTTCCGGATCTTCCACTTGGACGAGGGCACCACGCCCTCGGCTTCATGCGGCAGATCGATGCCGGTTTTTTTGCCGAAGCCCACCATCTCCGCGTACTGGGCGATTCGGTCGATACCCAGACGGTTGCCTACGTTGTAAAAGAAGGTGTCGCAAGACTGCACGATGCCGCGGTGCAGCTCAACTCCGCCATGCTTGCTCCAACATTTGAAGTAGCGCCCGTAGAAGCTCGCGCCGCCGCCACAGCTTACAGAAAAATGCTCGTCGATCGCCCCGCTCTCCAGCCCGGCTAGAGCCATAATCGGCTTAAAGGTTGAGCCCGGGGCTTGTTGGGCTTGAACCGCGCGATTCAAAAGCGGGTGCTCCGGATTATCTACCAGGTCTTTCCAGTCTTTGGATCGGATGCGTCCGGCGAAAAGGTTAGGATCGAAAGCCGGCCGGCTCACCATGGCCAGCACGTCGCCATTGCGTGGATCGAGGGCCACCACCGCGCCCCGGCGATTCTCCATGGTTAGCTCAGCCACCGCTTGCAGGTCGAGGTCGATGGTAAGCTGCAGCGATTTTCCGGCAATGGCTTCTTTGTCGTCGCCCAGCACGCGGCGCTCATTTCCGAAACTGTCCACTTCGACCCGGCGCTGGCCGTCCACGCCCATGAGGATATCGTTGTACTGGCGTTCCAGCCCGTCCTTGCCGATGACGTCGCTTTGATGGAAGCGCGCAAACTCGGGTGTGTTCAACTCCGCTTCGCTCACTTCACCCACGTAGCCGATAACGTGAGCGGCCAGACCGTCCTTCGGGTAAAGCCGGTGCTGCACATGAATGACCTCCAGCTCCGGGAACGTGTTGGCGTCTTTGTGAGATTCGACAAAGGCGAGCTCGGCGGGCGTGAGCTCTTCCTTGATGGGGATGGGCTGGTACACCGGTGCGCCGCGGGACTGGAAACGGCGCACGCGGGCCACTAGACCGTCGTAATCCAGGCTCAAGCCCTCCGCGATGGGCTTCAAGTGCTCCATCTTCAGGTTTTCGCGCGACAGATATAGAGTGAAGGAGGAGTGGTTATCCACTATAACGCGGCCGTCTCGATCCAAGATTTTACCGCGCGGCGCCAATACCGGAATCGACTTGATGCTATTCTGCATCGCGCGTTCCTGATACATCTCCGGGTTGCGGATCTGCAGATCCCAGAACCCGGTGATCAGGAACACAAATATCCCGATCATTACGTACTGGAAGACGGCGATTTTGGTGGACGCGAATTTGGTGTCGTCGCGCAGCAGTCCACCGCGCGAAAGTTCGTTATCTTGACGGACGACCTGAAGTTTCACCGGGCGATGCCTGTAATTTATTGAGCTACCTTTAGTTTATCTAAAACGCGGAACAATGGCAGGGCCACCGCCGCATTGAGCAATCCGAACATCAGGGTCTGCTGCGCATCGAAGGTGATCGCCTCGCCCAGCAGCGCGCGCGCCAACACCCAATAGAAGAACTGATGGAAGAAGTAAAAAAAGAAACTAAGAATAAAAGTAACGACGGGGTTTTCCACTTCGAAGCGGACGCTGACGGTGGCGGCGAAGTATCCCACCAGCGTCTTCACAATTCCGAACATGCCGATCGGCTGATGCGACAAGGAATCCTGCGCCAAGCCGATCGCCATGCCGTAAAGCAACGCGGAGATCGGCCCTCCCCGGCTCAACGCATAATGCACCGTGACCAGCAGAGGCAATTCCAGGTACGCGAGAAACGACACAAACCGTGGGATGTAGACTTGCGACAGGATGGCGATCAGCGGCACGATGACCAGCCAAACATACCGGGCCTTGTCCGTAGCGTCTCTGCGTGGCGCTTTTATCAGGTGTTCCGTGTACTCGGTCATTGTTGACTGGCCGGCGTTTGGACGCGAGGCACGGAAGGCCCAGCGTTGAGCGGCACGGATGGCGCTGCCCGGTCCGCTTTCGGAGCCGGCGCCGAGGTCGTTTCGGAAGGTGGATTCCCGTCGGCCGGACCCGGGTCAGCGATGGGAGTGCCCGCCTGCGGTTTGGGCCTGGGAACGCTCGCGGGCGCTACCTGCCCTGGAGCGGCAGGGGCCGGAGATTTCGCGGAGACGGCGGAATTGCCGGCAGTGCTCTTATTTGGAGCGCTGTTGGGCGGTGGTACAGCCGGGGCGGCAGGTTTCGGGGCCGCCGCTCCCCCGGGGCCGGCCGGAGAATTCGATGCCACACCTGGCTGACCCGGCACTGCGGGATTTGCACTTCCAGCCGGAGCCGCCCCTCCTCGCAAGTTCGGTATCTTCGTAAAGTCCGGCGGCTTCGACCCAGGCGTGCCCTCCCCAAATACATGATTTTGGGACGCTCCAGCCTGCTTGTAAATCTGACGGAGGCGGTCTGCGTCGGTAGCTTGCGCTGCTGTTGTGCCTGCCGCCGCCTGTGAGTCGCTGCTGCTGACGGTTGGTGGCGCCAGAATCTTATAGCCTGGCGAGGCAATTACCCCCTCGGGAATCTCCTGGTGCACTCCCTCCAAAACGATCAGGACCTCTTCCACACCGCCCTGCATTCCGCTTGGCGAGATATAAATTTCCTTAAAGGTCTTGCCATTTCGCGCCGCCCGCACCTGTCCTACCGGGAAGCCCTTGGGGAAGATACGATCGTCCCCCGATGTGTAGAACCATTCGCCGATGTCCACCGGCTCCTCGTTCTGGACGTAGTCGACCAGAGGCTCGCTATGGCCCTGCCCCTTCAACGTGCCGTGCACCCGGTTCTTCTGCGAAACTACGCCCGCCGCGAAGGTCGGATCGGTGATCAGCATGACCAGCGAAGCAGTCGGATAGGCATCCACCACTTTCCCGACGATGCCGTCGGGAGTGACTACGGCCATTCCGCTTTCTACACCGCTGGCGGAACCCCGGTCGACAAAGACCACCTTGGAGTTCGCGCCCGTGCCATTTCCGATGACGCGCGCCGCGACGGTGGTGGAGGGCGACTGAGCCTTAAAGACGCTGAGCGCTTGTGCGCGATCGGCGGTTGACAGCTCGGATTTCAAATAGTGATTTTCGATCTTCAGTGTGCCATTTTCGTGTTTCAGCTTTTCGTTTTCGCTGCGCACGCCTAGCAGCACAAAGTAATCTTCCACAAAACCCCAGGTATAGCGCCGCACCAGTTCCAGCCCCTGTTCGGCGGGCGTTACGGTGGTGACAGCCCAGACTCGGATCAGGGGTACATCCTTGTTGGTCTTGACCTGATAGGCGATGAGCAGCAACTGCGTTGCGATCACGATCAGCAGGACCGTGAGGCTGCGGTAGCGGCTGAGGAAGAAATCCATAGTTACATCGTCTGCGCCCGGACTGGCCAGGTCGTTCGCCGGCTACTCGATCGAGACTTTTCTGAGCAATTTGAAATCGGTCAGCATCTTGCCGGTCCCAAGCACGACACTCGCCAAAGGATCTTCGGCGATGGAGACCGGCAACCCTGTCTCCTCACGTATCCGCTTATCTAAATTCTTCAACATTGCACCGCCTCCGGTCAAAACGATCCCCCGGTCGCTAATGTCGGCGCTCAACTCCGGCGGGGTTCGTTCCAGTGCTACCCGTATCGCGTTCATTATGGTTGCAACGCTCTCCGATAGCGCCTCGCGGATCTCGGTGTCGTCTATAGTTATGGTCTTGGGAACTCCCTCGATCAGGTTTCGGCCCTTTATTTCCATCGTCAGAGGCTTGTCCAGAGGATAGGCCGACCCAATCTGAATTTTGATGGCTTCGCCGGTTCGTTCCCCAATCAGCAGGTTATATTTGCGCTTCAAATACTGCATGATGGAGTTGTCCATCTCGTTTCCGGCTACCCGGACCGAGCGCGAGTAGACGATGCCGGACAGTGAAATTACAGCCACATCTGTGGTGCCGCCGCCAATATCCACCACCATATTGCCGGATGGCTCGGTAACCGGCAGCCCGGCGCCGATAGCTGCCACCATGGCCTGCTCCACCAGATGCACCTCGCTCGCTTTGGCGCGATACGCCGAGTCGATGACAGCGCGCTTTTCCACCTGCGTGATTTCGCTGGGAACCCCAATGACGATGCGCGGATGCACCAACACTTTGCGGCCGTGGGCCTTCTGAATGAAGTAGTTGAGCATGCGCTCGGTTACTTTGAAATCCGCGATGACCCCGTCCTTCATGGGCCGGATCGCAACAATGTTGCCCGGCGTACGGCCGAGCATGTCCTTCGCCTCTTTGCCTACGGCCTCCACCTCGCCGGTGTTCTTGTTAATGGCGACGATGGAAGGCTCGTTGACAACGATCCCCTTCCCTTTCGCGTAGACCAACGTGTTCGCGGTTCCGAGATCGATCGCTAAGTCGGAAGAGAACAAACTAAACAGCGAACGGATGTTCATGGAACGCTTTTCTAGAGCTCCTTCGCTCTTCCAAAGGCTGCATTACACGCATTGATCGGCATTTGACTGCTGTAGCGAGAGGGTCGCGGTGGGTCCTCTCAAAGCCTAACATACTGGTGGCGAGAGCATCAATTTATTTGAAACATTTTCGCGGGAGATCGTGGCGGAGTGTGACGGCCGCCAGCGTGGTTCAAGTCACATTTGCGAAAGCGTCATGAGCGGTCGAGGGAACTCGCACGAAGCCGCGGATTCCAATAACCGGGGTTTGTTACCCTCCCCTTAGAGGCCGTCGAGCACCCAAAACCCCGCTGAGAAGGAGCCGCGCTTGCGAGGAATTCGAAGACCGGACCGCCTGTACCTTGCCGGCGCACTATTCATTCTGGTGTTCATCACCATTCTTTCGTTTCAGGATTGGAACACCTTCGGCTCAACCGCGCTCGAAGTGGAACAAACTCGCCAAATTTTGCAACACACGGAAAGCCTGCTGTCTACCGTCAAGGACGCGGAAACCGGCCAGCGCAGTTTTGTCATCACCGGTGACGACCAGTACTTAGATCCTTACAAATCCGCGGTCGCGGCGGTGCCTTCGGAACTTAGCCAATTGCGCGCCTTGAGCGCCAACCGGCCGACCGTGCGCCCTAGAATCGATGCGCTCGAGGTGCTCGTTCGGGAAAAGCTCGAGGAGTTGAACGACACCATTCTGTTGCGGCGCAA
>Ga0207137_1136_pt1 | contig 13420 bp, 13 predicted proteins | sample Alteio_BWMinHeat_9_FD_153572 | JGI IMG/M metagenome (GOLD analysis project Ga0207137, IMG submission 153572) | Enriched cells from forest soil in Barre Woods Harvard Forest LTER site, Petersham, Massachusetts, United States -... | ecosystem: Environmental > Terrestrial > Soil > Temperate forest >...
ATGCGCATACGGGAGAGGCCGAGCACGTTGCGCAAGGGGGCGTAGACCAGCAGGTTACCCAGGCCGTACAGCAGGCGTTGCGCGAGGCCGACCGGCTTGCGGTCCAGGATGTCCGGCCCCACGCGCTTGGCGACTTGCATGAAGAAGTGGAACATGCGGCGCTTTACCGTGCCGGCGTCTTCCATGCGTATCATCACCGAGGTCAACAAGTTTTCGAACACGCGCGGCGGCGCAAAGAAATAGCTGGGACCGATCTCGCGCATGTCGCTCATCACGGTGTCGCCGGATTCCGGGCAGTTCACGGTAAAACCGGTCACCATGGCCTGGGCGTAGGAAAACAAGTTGTCGCCGACCCAGGCCATGGGCAGGTAGCTGAGTATCGTGTCGCGCTCATCCAGGTGTTCCATCTCGGCACCTGCGCGCGCGCGGTCGATCACCGCCCGGTGCGTCATGCACACGCCCTTGGGTTTCCCGGTAGTGCCCGAGGTGTACAACATGATGGCGGTATCGTCGGCGTGGCCGAGGTCGATTTCCTGCTGGAAGAAGTCCGGATGCTCGCGGTCGAAGTCCCGGCCTAGCTGCTGCAGGCTTGCATACGACTGCAATTCGGCTTGCCGGTAGTGCCGCAAGCCGCGTTCATCGTCAAAGCAGATGTGGCGCAGAGCGGGGTACTGCTGCTTGATTTCCAGCAATTTGTCGACCTGCTCCTGGTCTTCGACGATGGCGAAAGTAATTTCCGCATTTTCCAGTACAAACTGCATGTCGGCAGCGGGCGCATCCTGATACAGCGGAACCGGGATGCCGCCCAGGCATTGCGCGGCTGCCATGGCCCAGTACAGGCGCGGACGGTTGTCGCCTATGATGGCCAGATTCATGCCGCGCTGAAAACCCAGCGCCGCCAAGCCGCAAGCCAGGGCGCGCACCTCGGCATTGACCTCGGACCAGCTCCAGGTTTGCCAGATGCCGAGGTCTTTCTCGCGGAAGGCGGGCCAATGCGGCCGGACTTGGGCGTGCTGCAGCAATAGTCTTGGAAAGGTCTGTTCGCCCTGCATGCTTGTGGTCTCCACCATCATCGTCCAGCTATCGGCCGTTGCAATACTACAGATCGCCGGCAAATTCTATCTCTATTGCGAGTGTCCAGAGCCACCCTTACGCCATACTTACTACGTGCTGGGTCGGGGCATGACAGTGTATACCCAGCAACAGGAACAATCGAGCACAGCTTCAGGAGTTGCTTGCGTAGGCAGGAACGATTTCTCGCTGCTGCGCTGGTTGGCGTAGTCCCTGATTCGCTTACAATGTCTCCCGAGAACCGGCACCCTGCGAGTACGAGCTCGTCAAGTCCGGGTCTTGAATTTTTCTTGTTAGCAGCATACTAGACAGTCCCCTTACCGGGTGCTGTCATTTGCCCGACAATCTCCATTTAATGAACGACTTTCTTTGATGCAACGCACAATGCCTGAGCCAGAGCCCCTTCCTAATCCTTTGCTCGTCAAATCCATATGGGCCCGCATGCTCGCTCCCGAACATTTGCACCGGGTTCAGGCCGAGATCAGCGAAAGGTTCGTGCCTGCAGGCAGCTACGCCTGGCGCAAGGGCGAGAGCGTGGATCAATGGATGGGCGTGGTGGAGGGCTTTCTGAAAATGAGCAGCGTGTCGCCCGAAGGCAAAACGGTGACCTTCAGCTGCATGCTGCCGGGCGGCTGGTTCGGCGAAGGCTCACTCCTGAAGACCGAGCCGCGTAAGTACGATGTGGTCGCCCTGCGCGACACACGGGTGGCTTGTATGCCGCGCGCCACCTTTAATTGGCTGCTGGACAATAGCATCCCGTTCAACCGTTTCTTGCTGTCGCAATTAAACGAGCGCCTGGGCCTGTTCATCTCGCTGGTGGAATACGACCGCATGCTCGATACCGATACCCGCGTGGCACGCTGCCTGGCGGCCTTGCTTAACCCCTACCTGAATCCGGGCGGCGGCCTGCAATTGCAGATTTCGCAGGAAGAGATAGGCTATATCGCCAGCGTCTCGCGCCAGCGCGCCAATCAAGCCCTGCAGGTGCTGGAGAAGAAGAAGTTGCTGACCGTGGATTATGGCGGCATCACGATTTTGGACTTGCAAGGTTTGCGCGTTTTTCCAGAGGAGCGCAAGGCATGAAGACACTGACTATTATCGGCGCCGGCAAGGTCGGCAAGGTTTTGGGGCGGCAATTGACGCTGCATCGGGTTTTTAAGATACAGCAGGTGTTGAACCGCAGTGCCGGTAGCGCGCAGCTGGCGGTTGAATTCATCGGCGCGGGGCAAGGCGCCGCCGGGATGGAGCAATTGCGCCGGGCCGACGTCTATCTGCTGGCCGTGCCGGACGACCAGATTGCCGCCACTTGTGCCGCTTTGGCGCTGCAGGGCTTGCTGGACGCTACCAGCCTGGTGCTGCATTGCAGCGGCGCCAAGGCGTCCACCGAACTACAGGCTGCGGTACAGGCCGGCGCTGCCGTGGCCAGCCTGCACCCGGTACGCAGCTTTGCCGATACGGCACAGGTCAGGGCCTCGTTTGCCGGCACTATTTGCAGTCTGGAAGGGGATGAGCGGGCCATCGCCATACTGTTGCCGGCCTTGCAGGCGATAGGAGCCAGGGTAGTGCAGATTGGTGCCGACAGTAAGCTGCTGTATCACGCAGGCTCGGTGTTCGCCAGCAATTATCTGGTCAGCCTGCTCGACACCGCCATGCGCGCTTACGTGGCGGCGGGCATCCCGGAAGAGATGGCGCGAGCAATGGCTGAGCCGCTAGCCAGCCAGAGCCTGGCCAATGTTTTTCAGATGGGCACGGCGGCGGCTCTGACCGGCCCCATCGCGCGCGGCGACATGGACACCGTGGCCAGGCAGCAGCAAGCGGTGGCAGCCTGGGATGCCCAGGCCGGTGAACTCTACCGCAGCTTTATCGCGCCCACCGTCGCGCTGGCGCAGCGTAAGCTAGGATAGTAGGCCGTCACTTGAGTTACTCAGAAAAATACACGCTATTGCGCCCGTTTTCCTTGGCCTGATGCAAGGCCACCTCGGCGCGCTCGAAGACGCTGTCTTCGCTTTCATTGTCCTTGCACTGGGCCACGCCCATGCTGACCGTGACTGCCAGGCGCGTCTTGGCTAGCGAGGTGGTGCGCGAAAAATCGTTGGCGGCGATGGTGCCGCGCAGCGTCTCGGCGATCGACGTGGCCTTTTCCAGCGTACAGTTTTTCAGCAAGATCAGGAACTCTTCCCCGCCCCAGCGGCAAATGACGTCGCTCTCGCGCAGTGAGCGCTTGGCGATCATCGCAATTTCGCGCAGCACGTGGTCGCCGATCAGGTGGCCCTGCTTGTCATTGATTTTTTTGAAGAAATCGATATCGACCAGTACCACGCACAGTGGCTGGCGCGACCGTTCGGTATCGAGCAAGGCTTGCTGAAACACAAAATCGAAGGCTTGCCGGTTCAGCAGCGTCGTCAGAGCGTCGGTGGCCGCCGATTGTTCTATGCGGCGCAGGTAGCGGCGCACCGAGGTCAGCAGCAGGATGCTCGTGGCCAGGGTAATCGCGCCGCCGATGGCCAGATTCAGCCAGAATACGTCCTGCACCGGCTTCAAGTCGCCGCCGGATTCCTGTTCTACCAGCAGGTGCCATCCCAGTTCGGGAAGGTAGCGTGCGTCGACCAGGACGTCATCGGTTTCGGTCTTATATTCCAAGTGCAGAGACTCGCTCTTCTTGTTGGCAAGTATGGTGGCCGCCAGCGCCTTCAGGCCGGGCAGCGCCTGTATGTTATCGGCGACCTTGAGGCGGCCATTGCCTGACAAGATGACGCCCCCCTTGGAGTCGACAAAAGAAATGCCGCGATGGAAGCGTTGCTGATAGCTGTCTATCAGCCGCTTGAGCGTATCCACGGTAAAGCCTATCCCGGTCACGCCGATGAACTTGCCCTCGTAGTCTTGGATACGGTAATTGACGAAAATGGTCAGATTGTCGCGATTGGCCTGATCCAGGTCCGCCTTGGTTTCATAGGCCGACTTTATCTGCCGCACACGGTAATACCATTGATCGCGGGGGTCGGTTTCGCTGACCGTTTTCAGGATGCCGTTGGCATAGTAATAGTTGCGGCTGAGGTCGGACACCAGGTAACTGGAAACGGCATTGGTTTTTTGCCGTACTTCCCTCAGGTATTTGACGATCTGCTCCTGGTCAAGTTCGCCATTGAGCAGCCAGTCTCGTACGAAGCTGTCCTGCGCCATCTGGGCAGAGACTATAAGGGGGCGCAAGAGGTCCTTTTGAATCGCGGAATAGACAAAGTCGCCGGTGAGGGGCAACGCTTGCTCCGCAGTTCCCTGCTGTATTGCGTCACGTGCAGCCAAGTAGCCGACTGCCGCAGTAGAGCCGAAGCCGGCGATCAGGATCAGGCTCAGCCACAACACGAGTGCGTATTGTTTGAGGAGTTTTCGCATGGGCCGTAAGATCCGAGCGCGGTAAGTGTTGTAAGTTGTGTGTGACGCGTCGCCCTTGCCGTTTGGGCAAGATGGGAAGCGGGGGCATAGTAGCGCAAGATCATACTATAAGTGCCGCATTTTTCCCGCCATTTGCGACCCTTCACGCGCGGCGAAAGGAGAGTGAATGGCGCTGCCAGCAGGAGGCCTGCGGTTTTCGCGCAAGAAGGCGAGTGTTTCTTTTGCGCAACAAAAAGCCCGTCACCATAGGGTGGCGGGCTGGCCGTGCGGCTTGTCCTGCCGACGCCGTACTTTGGGCTTGTGTCGGCTAGATGCGGGGAGTCAGGGATACCTGCAGTTTAAGCCGGGTGCCTGGATCGTAGGGCATGACCGTGGTATAGCTGCGATGCTGGTATTCATAGGTGACCGCGTAGCCGGAGGTGCGTTGCTCCCAGTGGTCTATGGTACGGCATTCGCGCACTGGCCTGTTTTCATAGATGGGTTGCTGGGGCCCGTTGTCGCCGTTTTCCATCCTGTCGCCCACGATGGCGCCGGTGATGGCGCCCACTGCGGCGGCGGCGGTGCGGCCATTGCCGTTGCCGACCTGGGCACCCAGTATTCCGCCGGCTATGCCGCCGAGGATAGAGCCTCCGGCGCTACGCTCTTGCCGGACTGGCCTTTGTTCCACCGTTTCATATTCGGTACGGCATTCCTGGCGCGGGGTATTGAATTGCTCAATTTGCGGTGTCACGTTGACAACGTGGGCATAATCCTCAAATTCGGCCGCCTGGGCCAGGGACATGCCAAGCCCGGCGATACCCGCCGTGGCGCATAGCAGCGCAGTCTTTTTCAGGGTCATCTTCACTTTACACCTCAAATTATTCTATTGACACGCAGATTAACGCGGCGGACAGCGGTGCGGGGGACAAAATAATTGTAAATGTCTGTTTCAAGGTTTGAGACTTGTGCAACATAATGTCACCCACATATGGCAATGTATCGCAATGTACGGCGCTGGCCATCCGCTGGCCGCCATCAACTACTAGACTGATATGGAGACACGATATGCAATTTCAATGGACCGCCTGGGCCACGCTGGCCGCGCTCATGCTATGCCTGTGGACGATGTACCGGGTGGGAAAGGCCAGAGCCGCCCATAAAGTCAGTGCGCCCGCTGTAGACGGTCCGCCGGAATTCTTGCGCGTGCTGCGAGTGCAGGTCAACACGATAGAGCAAATGACGCTGTTCCTGCCGGCACTGTGGCTGTGCGCATGGGTGCTCAGCGACCGCTGGGCTGCCGCGGCCGGAGCGATCTGGGTGACCGGCCGTATCGTGTACGCCCTGGGCTATTATCGGGAAGCGGCCAAGCGCAGCGCCGGTTTTGGACTATCCCTGTTCGCCACGTCGGCACTGATGCTGGGAACCGTAGTCGGCTTGTTGCGCTAGACTGTTATAGAAAGCGATCCATGACTCCTTCCGACCGGGCTGCCGCGGCCACACCCAACCCTTCCGAGCTGGCCTCCTACGTACTGGCCTTGCTGTCTTTGTTTGTGGTCCTGAAGTTCGGCCTGCTGGTCGCCTTGTTTTCCGGGCTGCTGGTGTATTCCTTGATCCATATGCTGGCGCCGGCTGTACAAAGAAAATGGAGCAGCTATCAGTCGCGCGTCATCGTAGTGATTCTGCTGTCCATCTTTATCATAGGCGCGCTGGGGGCGGGAATCTGGTCCGGCATCGCCTATATGCATAGCGATGCCGGCAACCTTCGCAGTCTATTGCAAAAAATGGCCGACATCATTGAAGCGTCGCGCAGTCAGATGCCGGACTGGGTGCATGCCAGCTTGCCCGAGGGCGTGGACGACCTGCGCACCATGATGAGCAACTGGTTGCGCGAACACTCGGGCGAGGCAAAGCTGCTGGGTCAGGAAGCAGGCCATGTATTCGTGCATTTGCTGCTGGGGATGGTCATCGGCAGCATGGTCGCTTTGCGCGACACAGTGGCTCCCGCCAATGTGCGCCCGCTAGCGCTGGCTCTGCATGAGCGCATTGCCGGATTGGCAGAAATTTTTCGCAAAATCGTATTTGCCCAAGTGCGCATCTCGTTAATCAATACCAGCTTTTCCGCGATCTATCTGATGGTGGCGCTGCCCATGGCCGGCGTGCATCTGCCCCTCACCAAGACCATGGTGGCGTTCACTTTTGTGGCCGGCTTGATACCGGTGGCTGGCAATATCGTGTCCAATACGGTGCTGGTCATCGTCGGCTTGTCGCACTCGCTGCAAGTAGCCCTGGCGTCGCTGGTCTTCATGATGGTGATCCATAAAATGGAATACTTTTTGAACGCCAGGATCATCGGTGCGCAAGTGAATGCCCGCGCCTGGGAATTGCTGACTGCCATCCTGGTCATGGAGACCTTGTTTGGGGTTCCTGGCGTCGTGGCTGCGCCAGTGTTTTATGCCTATATCAAGAAAGAATTGCACGACCGCGAGCTGGTCTAGGGAGTTGGGTGCCTCAGGCCCGGCGCGCAAGCTGACTTGCTGTCATAATAAGTACTCAATCAGCGAAGTGCAGAGGGAGGCAGCATGATATTGGAACTGGCGGACATACGCATACAGCCCGGCAAGCAAGCCGAATTCGAACTCGCCATACAGCGTGGTTTGAATGAGGTGATCTGCCATGCCACGGGATATCGTAGCCACAAGCTGCATAAGGGCATAGAGTCACCCGAGCGCTATGTGTTGACCATTATTTGGGACACTTTGCAAAATCATACGGTCGATTTCAGGGAGTCGCCAGCCTTCCTGCAGTGGCGCGCCATCGTCGGTCCCTACTTTGCCGTGCCACCCGTCGTCGAGCATTTTGATTTGTGCGCCGAGTCCTAGGTACTCTAGGTACTGTATACCGGCCTGCGGCCACTTGATAATTAGCGGATCGTCCCCATGTCGACATTTACCCTGCATTGCATGGCTATTCCCGCTTAAAATCGGAGAAATGCCATGTGCATATTTCATCCGAAGGTAAATAATGGTTCCGCATCTCGTTACCGCCCTGAACGGCCCCCTGCTAGACCTTGAAAAAAAGATATTGGAGGCTACGCCTTCGATTGAGCGCTGGTTCCGGCTGGAATGGCAAGAACACACTCCGCCATTTTATTGTTCGGTAGATCTGCGCAATTCAGGTTTCAAGCTGGCGCCGGTCGATACCAACCTGTTTCCGGGCGGCTTCAATAACTTGTCGACCGAGATGCTGCCGCTGGCGGTGCAGGCCGCCATGGCTGCAATAGAAAAATATTGTCCCGATGCGAAAAACCTGTTGTTGATCCCTGAGGGGCACACGCGTAACAGCTATTATCTGCAAAACATCGCCAGGCAAATGCAAATTTTCCGGCAGACCGGCTTGAATGTGCGATTGGGAAGCCTGTCCGACGACATCCGGGAGCCTACGCCTATCGAATTACCGGACGGTACCCAATTGGTGCTGGAGCCGCTGGCGCGCTCGGCCAACGGGCGCCGTCTGGGCTTGAAGAATTTCGATCCGTGCACGATCTTGTTGAACAACGACCTATCTGCCGGCATTCCGTCGATATTGGAAAATATTCACGAGCAAACCTTGCTACCACCCTTGCATGCGGGCTGGGCCAAGCGCCGCAAGAGCAATCACTTCTCGGCATATGACGAAGTGGTCAAGAAGTTTGCCAAAATGGTCGATGTCGATCCCTGGATGTTGAATCCCTACTTTGTCAAATGCCCCGATGTCGATTTTCAAGAGCGGGGCAGCGAAGATAATCTGGCGGCCACAGTCGATACCGTGCTGGCCAAGATACGCAAGAAATACAAGGAATACGGCATCAAGGAAAAACCTTTTGTGATCGTCAAGGCCGATGCCGGTACCTATGGCATGGGTATCATGACGGTACGCGACGCCAGCGAAGTCAAGGATTTGAACCGCAAACAGCGCAACAAGATGTCGGTGGTCAAGGATGGCCTGGAGGTCAAAGACGTGATCGTGCAAGAAGGCGTGTACACCTTCGAACAGATCAATGAGTCGGTGGCGGAGCCGGTCGTGTACATGATGGATCGCTATGTGGTGGGCGGTTTTTACCGGGTTCACGAAGACCGTGGCGTCGATGAAAACTTGAACGCACCCGGCATGCATTTCGTTCCGCTGGCCTTTGCCCAGCAACATGCGGTACCGGATATGCAGGCCAAACCCGGCACTGCTGCACCTAACCGTTTTTACATGTACGGCGTGGTGGCCAGGCTGGCCCTGCTGGCAGCGTCGCTGGAACTGGAAAAGACCGATCCAAATCCTGAGGTCTATTGAAGTGAATTTAGCCTGATCGAGCTACTCTTTAAAACATATCCGGGGCAAGTCCCCCGCACCGCGAGGCAACAATGAAAATTGCTTTTTTGACTGATCCGCTGTCGCAATTCAAGACCTATAAGGACTCTAGCTTTGCAATGATGCGCGAAGCCGCGCGGCGCGGGCACGAGCTCTATGCGTTCGGCCCTGGCGACATGGCGCTGGAAAAAGGCAGAGTCGGCGCTGTGGTGCGCCGTATCAGCCTGACCGGCGACGAACACGACTGGTATCGTGCAGAAGAGGCGGTCAATGCCGACTTGGGAGGCTTTGACGCCATCCTGCAACGCAAGGACCCGCCCTTCGATATGGAGTATGTGTACGCCACCTATTTGCTGGAGCTGGCTGAGCGGCAGGGTGCACGTGTATTCAATAGGCCGGCAGCCATCCGCGATCACAACGAAAAACTGGCGATTGCCCAGTTTCCGCAATTCACCGCCCCTACGCTGGTGACGCGCGACGAACAGCGCATCCGGGCCTTCCACGCAGAGCATCGTGAGATCATCCTCAAGCCTCTGGACGGCATGGGCGGCGCCGGCGTGTTCCGGGTCGGCGCAGACGGCATGAACCTCGGGTCGATGGTCGAGATGCTCACGCAGGACGGTGCGCGTACGATCATGGCGCAGCGTTATATTCCCGACATCGCTCAGGGGGATAAGCGCATCCTGTTAATTGGCGGCAAAGTGGTGCCGTTTTCCTTGGCGCGCATTCCGCAAAACGGCGAGGTGCGCGGCAATCTGGCTGCCGGCGGGGTCGGCGTGGCGCAAAAATTGTCGGAACGCGACCGTGAAATTGCGGAAACTTTGGCTCCGCTACTGTACCAGCGCGGCTTGTTGCTGGTAGGATTAGATGTTATCGGCAACTATCTGACTGAAGTGAACGTGACCAGTCCGACCTGTTTCCAGGAAATTACGCAACAAACGGGGTTCGACGTGGCGGCGATGTTTGTCGATGCCCTGGAAGCTGCGGTTGCGTAATGTATGAAAAGCCGTATAAAAAGCCGCAAAATAAAGTTGCAAGAAATTGCTAGCAATTACAAGAAATAAATTTGATGAACGATGGCCTCCGCAGGAGACAAGGGTGTGCCGTCAATCGACCCGGTTAAGAGCCGTACATATTTTATGGTAGGCATCCTCTTGATGACGCACGCCCCGTTAGGCTCGGCATTCTTACAGGCAGCCGCGCATGTCTTTCGCGGGATGCCGGAGCGGCTGGAGGCGATCGACGTGATTGCCGACCAGAATATCGAAGACGTGAATCGCCTGGCGCGGGAAGCGGTTGTGCGCCTCAATGACGGCACCGGAGTGCTGGTGATCACCGACGTCATGGGCGGCACCCCGTCCAATTGCTGCCGGCATCTGGGCGACCCCAGCGAAGTGGCCGTCATCGCCGGCATCAGCCTGCCGATGCTGCTGCGTGCGATTACCTACCGCCACGATACGCTGGATGTCGTGGTAGAAATGGCTTTGGCCGGCGGCCAGAACGGCGCGTTGCGCATTGATAACAGGGTCCGGCTGTCACCCAATTGACGATTCTGACCTATTCCATGATGTGAAAGTGAAAGCGTGATACAGCAATGATTCAACAAGAAATCGAAATTGTGAACAAACTCGGCTTGCACGCACGTGCTTCCGCAAAATTTACGCAGTTGGCGGGAAAATTCAAGAGCGAAGTCTGGCTGGCGCGTAATAATCGCCGCGTCAACGGAAAGTCCATCATGGGTGTCATGATGCTGGCGGCGGGCAAAGGCAGCAAAGTCGTACTGGAAACTGAAGGAGCGGATGAGCAGGCTTGCTTCGACGCCATCGTGTCGCTCATCAACGATAAATTCGGCGAAGGCGAATAAGCCTACTTTTACGGCATCAGCCCTGTTGCGCGCAGGCGCTCCAGTCCGAGGCTGGCCAAGCAGCGCCGCCAGGAGACTGCGGTGCCGGCACCTGGAGCAGCACGAGACAGTTTCATCGAACAGCTTAAAATAAATAGAACAGAGGGGACTTCAGCGTGGCATCGTTTACTTTGCATGGCATCCCCATTTCGCGCGGCATAGCAATAGGCCGGGCACACCTGCTACGCCCAGCCGCACTGGATGTACAGCATTATCTGGTCGCGCAGGAGCAAGTGGAGGCGGAAGTAATGCGCCTGCATAACGCGATTGCCCAGGTACATAAGGAATTGCAGGCCATATGGTCGGACCTGCCGCAAGATGCACCCACGGAGTTGGGCGCCTTCCTCGATGTGCACGCGCTGATCCTGTCTGACCCCATGATTTCCGAAGCGCCGCTGGATATCATCCGTACCCGCCACTACAACGCCGAGTGGGCGCTGCTGACCCAGATCGATGTTTTGTCCGCGCAATTCGACGAGATCGAGGACGATTATCTGCGCGAACGCAAGGCCGACATTCAGCAGGTGGCCGAACGCGTGCTGAAAGTCTTGACCGGCAGTGCCGGCAGCCTGCCGCGCTCGGACGGCATCGACGAACGCAGTGCGAACATGATCGTCGTGGCGCGCGACATATCGCCGGCCGATATGATGCAATTTCGCGACGCTGCTTTCCACGGCTTCGTCACCGACGAAGGCGGACAAAATTCCCATACTGCCATCGTGTCGCGCAGCTTGGGCATTCCGGCGGTAGTCGGCACGGGCAACGCGGCCAAGCTGATCGAACAGGACGACTGGCTGATCATCGATAGCGACGCCGGAGTGGTGATCGTCGCGCCTTCCCCGCTGGTGCTGGAACAATACCGAGACCGCCAGGCCGTGCTGCTGAAGGCGCGCAAAAAGCTGGCGCGTCTGAAAAAAACGCCGGCCGTCACCCTGGATGGCACAGAAATCACCATGCTGGCAAATATAGAATTGCCCGACCACGCGGTTGCCGCCTTGGAAGCGGGCGCCAGCGGAGTCGGCCTGTTCCGTTCGGAATTCCTGTTCATGGGACGCAGCGGCCATGTGCATAAACTGCCGACCGAAGAGGAGCAATTCGAGGCTTACCGCAGCGCCGTCCACGCGATGAAGGGCCGTCCGGTCACCATACGTACGCTGGACGTCGGCGGCGACAAGCCCTTGACCACCGCCGAGCAAAATATCCTGAATCCGGCGCTGGGTTTGCGTGCGATCCGCTATTGCCTGGCCGAACCGCAAATCTTCCTGACGCAGTTACGCGCGATCTTGCGCGCCTCGGCCCACGGTCCGGTGCAAATCCTGATACCGATGATGGCGCACGCCTTTGAGATCGAGCAATCGTTGGCGATGATAGAGCAAGCCAAGGCCGAATTGGCGGGCGAAGGCAAAAAATTCGATGCCGAGGTACCGGTCGGAGCCATGATAGAAGTGCCGGCCGCGGCCCTGAGCCTGCCCTTGTTTGTGAGAAAGTTGGATTTTCTCTCGATAGGCACGAATGACCTGATCCAATACACCTTGGCGATAGACCGCGCCGACCACGAAGTCGCCCACTTATATAATGATATCCACCCCGCCATTTTGCAGCTCCTGCATATGACGGTGACCGCTGCCGACAAAGCCGGCATCCCGGTGGCGATCTGCGGCGGCATGGCCGGCGACATCCGCCTGACTCGTCTGCTGATAGGCATGGGATTTCGCGAATTGTCGATGCCGCCGGCCCTGCTGCCGGAGATCAAGCAAGAAATACTGAACGCCGATCTGGGTATTTTACAGCCCTACATCAAAAAGATCCTGCGTAGCTACGACCCCGAGGTGATACAGGAGACGGTGGCTGAGCTCGCTGCAGTGGGCCGCTGACGCTTATCGGACTGACGGGGGGCGGGAGCAAATCCGCAAGTCTGCAAGTCTGCAAGTCTGCAAGTGTATTTGACGCTCCCGCTTTACTTCGCTATCCTTACACTATTGCGCCGATTTGAAATCAGCTTGCGGGCGCAGTCCGGAAAACCTTGTTTTCGGGACAATAAATACGGCTAAAGCGAGCCTGGATGCACGCAATTCCCTGTCACGTCCAGTCCACTCTTTAGCTCCCCTGGAAATTCAATGCAGAGTCCGGCCTCCGCGGCCCGATTGGAAGAGCGTATGTCATCTATAGGTATCGTCACCCCCCAGGCCTACCGTTTTGCCGAGCCGCTGGCTTTGCAGAGCGGTGCGAGTATCTCGGATTACACCCTGATGGTGGAGACCTACGGCAGCCTGAATGCCGACAAGTCCAACGCGGTGCTGGTCTGCCATGCGCTCAATGCTTCGCACCACGTGGCCGGCTACTATGCCGACCAGCCCAAGAACATAGGCTGGTGGGACAATATGGTGGGCCCCGGCAAGGCGCTGGATACCGACAAGTTTTTTGTGATCGGTGTCAACAACCTAGGATCTTGCTTCGGCTCCACCGGGCCCATGCATATCAATCCCGCCAGCGGCAAACCGTATGGCGCGGATTTTCCGGTGGTCACGGTGGAAGACTGGGTGCGTGCCCAAGCCCTGGTGGCCGACCGCCTGGGCATACGGCAATTTGCGGCGGTCATGGGAGGTTCGCTCGGAGGCATGCAGGCGCTGGCCTGGAGCATCCTCTACCCCGAACGCCTGCGGCACTGCGTGGTGATTGCTTCCACGCCCAAGCCGTCGCCGCAACCTACGTCCAAGACGTGGGCGCCAGGCTTGACCC
>Ga0207137_1180_pt1 | contig 13366 bp, 13 predicted proteins | sample Alteio_BWMinHeat_9_FD_153572 | JGI IMG/M metagenome (GOLD analysis project Ga0207137, IMG submission 153572) | Enriched cells from forest soil in Barre Woods Harvard Forest LTER site, Petersham, Massachusetts, United States -... | ecosystem: Environmental > Terrestrial > Soil > Temperate forest >...
GCTCAATCTGCTGGATTTCAGGGTTAGCGAACGCCGAATTCGATTTCGAGGACTTTTTGCGTTTCATGCCTGTTTTAGAGCTCGATGAGATCCCGCGGAATGCGGGTCAGTACTTCGGTTCGGTCCTGGTGTACAGCCACATCGTCTTCGATGCGAATTCCCCCAATGCCTTGCGCGTAGACGCCCGGTTCGATGGTGATGACATTCCCCGATTCCAACAGGCGCTTTTGCCCTCGCGCCAACCGAGGAGCCTCGTGCACTTCCAGCCCCAGACCATGACCGGTGCTATGCACGAAGAGCTTGTCGAGACGATATCCCGTTAGAACCTGTCTTGCAGCCGCATCGACATCGCCGCAGTTTGCTCCGGCCCTAACAGCGGCAATTGCGGCCGTCTGCGCCTCCAAGACTGCCTGATACCAAGTCCGAATGCGCCGGGAAGCTCGCCCCAAGAAGACCGTACGGGTGATGTCACTGCAATAGTGGCCGAGTATAACACCCAGGTCTAGCACCACCAACTCATTTTTCCTCAGTCGCTTGGCGGTGGGGCGGGCGTGCGGGAGGGCGGCGCGCTCGCCGAAGGCGACAATGGTTTCGAAGGCCGGACCTGGGGCACCCCTCTTTCGCATTTGATACTCAATCTCGGCGGCGACTTCAAATTCGCGAATTCCAGGCTTCAGCAGACGAATTGCTCCTTGCACCACGTCGCCCGCCAGGATCGCAGCCTTGCGCATTTGCAGGAGTTCTGAGGCGTCTTTGCGCATACGAAGGGCTTCGACCCTGCCCGGAGCGGGAACCCACCGTATACGGGAACCAGCGGCCTTTCGAAGGGTGGCGAACTGCGCCACGGTAAGCTGGCAGGGATCGAAACCCACCCTCCGCGCGGACTTCTGTTTCAGGAACTGCGCCACAGATTCAAGAAGAGACCCCTTCTGGAGGATCACGTGCACGCCAGACGTTTCTTCCCCGCTCTGGACTGTGAAGCGACCATCGGTGACAAGAGCAGAGCCCTTCGGGGACACAACCAAGGCTCCCGAGTCACCGGTAAAGCCCGTCAGGTAATACCAATTCGCCGGGTTAGTGACCAGCAGGCAATCCAGGCGCGCGTCCTTGAGAAGCGAAGCCAGTGCGTGGCGGCGAAGATGAAATGGAGTGTTCATAAATGAAACGAGGAGACCAAAGTCTCCTCGTTTCGGCCCTCGGTTGAAGGAATCGTTTGCGAACTTACCCCGGGATAATGCGCGGCGTCAGGAAAAACAAAAGTTCCTGAGATTGTGTGGTGACGCTGGTGCGCTTGAAGAGATGGCCAATGAGCGGCAAACTGCCGACGATCGGCACTTGAAAGATATCCACGCGCTGGGAAGAGATGATGATACCGCCGATAACAACGGTGCCGCCATCCGCGACTGTCACTTTGGTTTCCGCCGATTCGGTATCGAGAGCCGGGATGCCCTGCACGCGGGGGATACCGGTGTCGATCTGCGTGTTTTCGACCAGCACATCCATAAAGATGGTACCTTCCGCGGTAATTTGCGGGGTGACTTCGAGTTTCAGCACGGCATCAATGAACTGGACCGAAATGGTGTTATTGATGGTCGTCTGAATCGGAATCTTAGTACCCTGCTTGACGGTGGCCTTCTCGTTGTTCTGCGTGATGACCTTAGGCTTCGAGAGCAACTTGCCGACGCCCTTGGATTCCGCCGCAGTGATGAAAAAGTCGAGGGCGAAGTTCGCAGAACGGAACGAATAGCCTATACCGCTCGTTGGAGCGCCCGCCGGAAAATTCGTGTTCAGCGGCAGGCCAGTGGTGATGCCGTTTCCGGTAGTCTGTGTGCCGGTCTGAATTAGTGGCGGATTCAGGGGCCCGACAGGGAGCTGACCGCTCGCACCCACTTGAGGCGTGCCGAGGAAGAGCGAACGGCCACCGGTGGTCTGCCCCGCAAAACCCAGCTGTGTCCCGATATCCTGCGCGAAGGAGCGGGACGCAGAGACAACGCGCGCTTCGATTTCCACCTGCTGAGACCTGCGGTCGAGTTGGCGAATAAGATTGTCGATAGTTGGAATCACCGAGGGGATGTCCCGGATGATCAGCTGGTTCGAACGGTCATCGGACAAGATGTCGCCGCGCGCGCTGAGGAACTTCTTAAGTGTGTCTTTCAGAGTCGCAGCCTTGCTATAGCTGAGAACTCGGGTAACGGTGACGGGTGCGATGGCTTCGGCCTGGGCCTTTTCAAGGTCACGCTGTGATTCCGCTTCGGACTTCATGGTCGCGCGTGTAGCGATGCGCAACACGTTTCCGTTCAGCTGTTTGTCGAGGCTGTTGTTCTGCAGAACGATGTCCAGCGCCTGATCCCAGGGCACTTCGTCGAGAACGATCGTCAGCGTGCCCTTGACAGCAGGATCCAGCACGACGTTCAAGCCGCTGATTTCGTGAATCAGGCGGAAGAAGTCGCGCAGATCAACGTCCTTCAAGTTCACCGAGATCGGTTCACCGGTATATTTTGCAGCCGCAACCGGTGCGGGCGGCGAGGCTTGCGATGATTGCAGCTGTGCCGCGGACGTCGCCATAGTGGTTGCAGCGGTGGTGGCCTGCTGAACGGCTTGCTGTGAAGCCTGCTGCGCCGTCCCATCGGGTCGAACCGGTTCCCTCTTCCCAGTGAACGATGCCAGGACGACTGAGGGCTGGGTCAGTTCGCTGGGCAAGGTAAAGCGAGGAGCGGAAACCTTCAAATTCTGCGAAGAACGACTTGCCACGAGACGCGGGCCTGGTGCGCTGTAGTGGAAATCCTGGCGCGCTTTTTCAACGGATTGCGAGGCCGTTGTCGACTCGCTGGTGCGCGACTCCACGGGAGCCGCCGACTGCGCATCAAAAGAGATGACGACGGCGCCGGCATCGCGAGAAAGCTGGTAGGGAGTCGCGCCAGTCAAATCGATCACCACGCGTGCGACATCCGGGCGGTATTGCCCAATGCGCACGCCGCGGACCGGTGCGGAGACACCCGGAATGACTGTCTTCTGCACGGCGAGCCTGGCGCCTGCGAAATCTAATACCAGGCGGTCCGGATTCTGCATGCGGGCCGCGTGGACGTCGAGACGTCCTTCGCCTTCCACGCGTACCGCCGCGCGCAGCGGAGCTTGCGTGATGGCAACGCTGGAGATCACCGCGGTGTTGGTCACCGCGCCGGAAGGCTCCTGCGTTTGAGCAAGCGCCGGGCTCGTAGCCAGGGCCATGCTCGCTAGGATCAGGCAGCCATGCCGAAGGGCCGGCCAATTCGTCTTCATTGCTGTTCTCCTGCACTCGGATAAATTCGCTTATTAACTTGGCGTTCCATGGGCTTGCCGAAGGCATCTTTGCCTTCTTCATGGAAAGACACGCCATCCATCGAAATCTTTTCCACCGTGCCGTCGTAAAGATGATCTCCTTCACGAAGGAAATAAGTACGCGCTTGTGGATTCGAAACCACGGCGATCATGCCGTTGGGCGCGCGGACGATTCCATCAAGGCGTAGCGTGGCGATCACCAGTCCTGGCTTACCCGCAATTGCAGGCCCTGCCTTGGCCTGGTTCTGCTGACGGCTAACGAGGGATTCAAACGGGTCACGCCGCGCTTGCCGAACTTCGCTTTCCGCGGCCGCTGGCCCGGTGGAATCCGCCGGCTTCTCGACTTTTTTGATGGTCTTGACGGGAGGCCTCATGACCTTGGCCGCAGGCTTCCTGGCGGGTTTCGCCGCCGGTGCAGCAGGCTTCGCCGCTGGCTGGGCAGACTGCTGCGCCGCCGACGGTGCGGGCTTCGTACCGGCCGGTGTGGCGGGTTTCGTCTGCGCGAGCAAGCCAGGTGCGGTTGCCGCGAGGATGATCCCTAATCCGAGAGTTATCGCTGAACGCATAGTTCGCTCATTCCCGCTCAGTGTTTACCAGCCGCAGCGGCCGCAGGCTTAGCTCCAGCAGCGGGAGCCGCACCAGCGTCAGCGGTCTTGGTGAAAAACGTTGTTGCCGTGAAAACAGCTGAAACAGTGGTTCCGGGCCGCAGGGGGTATTTCGTTCCCTTCGGCTTATCCGGATCGTCAAACTCCAGGTCGCCTACGTTGATAATCCGTGACAGACGTCCCATACGCCCGAAGAAGTCCAGGAGATTGAAGTACGGGCCGTCTGCCTGCACTTCAAAGGGCATTTCGTAGTGGTATTCGCGGGGCACAATCGCTTGCGACGTCAAGCGCCGTAGTTGGACGTTTGAAGCGCTGGCCGCGCCTTGCACCAGCCGAATGAATTCATCCACTTCCTTCTCTTCCGGCACGATGGTCTTCAGCGTCTCCAACTGCTTGGACAGCGCGTCCATCTGTTGCTTCAATTCTCCGTAACGCTGCTTGTACACCTGAAGCTGCGTGACTTCCTGGTTCAGTTTCGTGCGCCGCACTACGGCCTGGTCCACTTCATCCCGTTCACGCGCGATGGGCGAGCCCGGAACATAAACTCCAACGAGGACCAGTACCACGGCGACGGCCGCAGCCACCAGTGCTTGCATAATCACCGACATGTCTCGAAACGGATTGGCCATGGCGTCCCCTTATCCTTTCTTCGCCGGCGCCTTGGCAGTTGCGGGCGGGGCCGGCGAACTTGCCGGACGGGCTTGCGCTGGCTGTGGCGGACTGATTTCAGCGGTGATCTGGAAGCTAAAAGTTTGTACGGACAGGTTCTTTTCGTCCTGCTTCGATTCCTTGATTTCCACCTTATTGAAATAGCCGGAGCGCTTCAGTGCGGTAATGAAATTGGCCACCGCATTGATGGAAGCGGAAGAACCGTCCAGCGACAAGGCGTTGCCCTTGCGGGTCATGTTCGTGAGCCAGAGATTCTCAGTGCGGGAAACCGTGTTGGCGACCATGTCCAGAAGTTCTTGCCCACCGGTGCGGTCGCGCTGCAGCTGTTCGATGGTGGAAACGCGCTGCTGCAGAATCGTTTTCTGTTTCTCGAAGGCTTCGACCTGTAGTTTGGTCTGCTCCAGATCTGTCTTTTGCGCTTGTAAGGTCTTGATCCGGGCATTCTCTTCATTCAACTGCTTCTGCCAGGTGTAATAGAAGAATCCCAGAACCAGGGCGCCGAGAACCAGGCCCGCGCCAATAAACACCACCGGCAGCGCGGCTCCGGTATCTACCGGACGGCGTGCGGACTTCGGTCGAACTTGTCCAAGAAGGTTTATTCGGATCATGGCTAGTCAAAGCTCCTCAGCGCCAGACCTACGGCAATGACTAGCCGCGGGGCCATCTCGCGGATTTGATCATCGCTGTGCCGGCTGGGATTGATGAGCACTTTGCGGAAAGGATTCAATTCTTCCACAGGCATGGCAAACTCTTCGCGCAGCAGGTCGACCAGGCCGGGGACGCGAGCCGTGCCTCCGGCGACCACGATGCGCTGGATACTCTCGCCGCTGGCAGTCGCGCGGAAGAAGTCAAAGGTCTTCTGAATTTCCAACGTGAGAATGTCCGAAACGCTGCGCAGAATCTGTTGCTTCTGCTCGTCGGTTACGCTGGGGAGCGAGTCGCCGCGCTTCAGGCGCTCCGCATCCTCAAAACTCAAGTCCAATTCCTTTTGCAGCGCGTCGGTATATTGGTTGCCGCCAACGCTGACGTCGCGGGTAAACAGCGGCACGCCGCCGCGCACGATATTAATGTTCATAACGCTCGCGCCGATGTTGAGGAGCGCCACCGTCTGGCCAGCATCGGGCTCATAATTCACTTCGAAACAGTTCTGCAAGCCGAATGCGTCAATGTCCACAACCACGGGGGTCTTGCCGGCCTGGGCCAGCACGTTCGTGTGATTCAGAATCTTGTCCTTCTTTACCGCAACGAGCAGGACGTCCATCTGCGCGTCCATCGATTCCAAAAGCTGGTAGCTGAGGTTCACGTCGGCAATGTCGAAGGGGATGTGCTGGCTGGCTTCCGAAGGAATGCGATCGTAGAGCTCGTCTTCAGTCATCAAGGGTAGCGGCACGCGTTTTACGATCACGGAGTGTCCCGAAACCGATGTAGCTACGTTCTTGGTCTTGATGCGCTGGGCATCGAAAATCTTGCTGATAGCGTTGGCCACTTGCGGTGCGTCCATGATCGCGCCGTCCACCACTGTGTCGGGCGCCAGCGACTCCATGCCAAAGCTGACGAGTTCATAGCCTGCCTTCGTCGCTTTCAATTCCACAGCCTTGATCGAACTGGAACCGATATCCAGTCCCACGAGCTGCCGGCTCTTTTTTCCCAGTCCCAACATTTCGCGGCCTCTTTCCTTCTCGCCCGCGCCAGACTACCGGCGCCTCGAAGTCGCCTGGCTCATCTTGCGTTCCATCCAACGGTCCAGGATCGTTTTACGCAGTTTCCAACGATTTCCAAGTTTGAACGCGGGAATTTCGCCCTCGGTGATGTAACGGTACAGGGTATCCGGGGAGATGCCCAGATACTGTGACGCCTGTCGTACGTTCATCACTTCGCGCGATTCGATCACGAGGAACGCCACCCCGGCATTCAAATGCAAGCCTGTAATCTACGAACATTAACGGCACCCGACCTGCGCTGCGGACTCTCGAAGGGTGCGGCCCGTGGAAAGCTTTATGACATTTTAACACTCCGAGCGTCAAGGGAATCTATAGGGCTGTTGCCCTATGAATACGGGTAGTTCTAGGCAGTTTGGGGGGTATTGTGGGGTAGTACCCGAATTCATTGTGGAGGGATCGTACTGCTACCACAATTAGTTGTGTATTTGCGCGGAGCGGACCTGCCCGGAGGGACGGTTATCCTTTGAGGGCACTTCCCCACTTCCGTGTCACAGCTGCAGGCTCTTCCAGAGAGATTGCACGCGCGCCTTGGTGGCTTCATCCATTCGAATCTCATCCGGCCATGGTCTGGTAAATCCTTCCGAGGTCCACTTGCGCGTGGCGTCAATTCCCATCTTTGAGCCGAAATCCTGCAGGCGCGCGGCGTGATCTAGCGTATCTACCGGCCCAAGGCTGAATTGCACGTCGCGCTCGGGATCCAGCGCACACAGCGCTTTCCATACTAGTTCGCTGTAATTGTGGATATCCACGTCGTGGTCGACGACGACTATGACTTTTGTGAACATGGCCTGACCCAGGGACCAAATCGCGTTCATGATTTTGCGCGCATGACCTGGGTAAGACTTTCGAATCGCCACGATCATTAGGTTGTGGAAGATGCCTTCGGCGGGCATGGCCACATCCGCGATTTCCGGATACTGCATTTTCATGACGGGAAGGAAGATGCGCTCGACGGCATACCCCATGTAGAAATCTTCCTGCGGCGGCGGGCCCACCACGGTAGTCAGGTAGATCGCATCTTTGCGGTGGGTGACGCACTCGACATGAAAAACTGGGTATTCCCCTTCCAACGAATAGAAACCCGTGTGATCGCCGAAGGGTCCTTCGGTGCGCATCTCTTTCAAACTAACGTATCCTTCGAGAACGATCTCTGCGTTTGCTGGCACTTCAAGGTCGTTTGTCTCGCAGGGAACCATCTCCACGGGTTCGCGGCGAAGAAAGCCGGCAAACATCATTTCATCCAGGTCAGGCGGAATCGGCAGCATTCCGGAGAGGACTGTGGCCGGATCGGAGCCAATCGCCACGGATACGGGAATTCGCCCTTCCGGATTTGCGGCACGGGCGCGACGAAAATGCTCCGCCCCATGTTTTTGCGTCTGCCAGTGCATACCGGTGGTGCGTTCGTCGTAGACCTGCATCCTGTACATGCCGACATTGCGTTTGCCGGTTTCCGGATTCTTTGTAAACACCAGGGGGAAGGTGATAAAGCGTCCGCCATCCTGAGGCCAACACTTCAGGATGGGGAAATCAAAAAGGTTGACGTCACTTCCCTGCTCAATGACTTCTTTGCAGGCGCCGGATTTCACGCTCTTAGGAAAGAATGAGCCTAATTCGGCCAGCTTTGGCAGCAGCTTGATTCTGTCAAACAACCCCTGCGGCGATTCCATTTTCAAGAATCCCTGGATGCGCTCGGCGATTTCCGTCAGGTCATTCACCTCAAACGCAAGCGCCATGCGGCGGACGCTACCGAACGCATTGATCAGTAAGGGGACCCTCGAGCCCTTGGGTTTTTCGAACAGCAGCGCAGGTCCGACGCTCTGTGGCGCGCGGCCCGGGTCTCGAGCCACGCGCTGCGTGACTTCCGCGATCTCCAGAATCGGGTCCACTTCTGCACGAATCCGCTTTATCTCGCCTTCTTTTTCGAGCTTCTTCACAAACTCCCGCAAATCCTGATACGCCACGCTTCCCTCCCCGCAGCCACGCTTGGTCCCTGGAGCCGAACTGTAACACGATCTTTCATAACCGGAAGTCGCAGCAAAGCATCCAAGACCTGCGCCACTGAAGAATCAAGATGCCTATAGAAGGAAAGTCCTATGCCAAAGATGAAAATCGCCATCGTAACCAAGCCCGGCGCGGATTTCGAAATCCAAGAGCGTGACATCCCCCAGGCGGGCCCAGGCCACGTTCGCATTCGCGTGCAAGCCTGCGGCATCTGCCACAGCGACAGCCTCGTAAAAGAAGGATACTGGCCGGGCATTCAATATCCCCGCGTCCCCGGGCACGAGGTCGCCGGCGTAATTGACGAAGTCGGCTCCGGCGTCACCGGCTGGAAAAAAGGCCAGCGTGTCGGCGTCGGCTGGCACGGCGGCCAGGACGGCACTTGCCTCCCGTGCCGCCGCGGAGATTTCGCCAACTGCCGCAACGCGAAAATTTGCGGAATTAGCTTCGATGGCGGCTATCAGGAATATATGATCGCTCCCGTAGAAGCGCTTGCCGCAATGCCGGAGAGTCTCGACGCCATGGAAGCCGGCCCGCTCCTTTGCGCGGGTGTTACCACCTTCAACGCGCTGCGCCACAGCGGCGCATTGCCATCAGATCTCGTTGCCGTCCAAGGCATCGGCGGCCTGGGGCATCTGGGAATTCAGTTTGCCAACAAATTTGGATACAAAGTCGCCGCCGTCGGCCGCGGCTCCCAAAAGGCCGCTCTCGCCAAGAAACTTGGCGCGCATGTCTACATCGACAGCAGAGCCACCAATGCGGCGGAAGAGCTCCAGAAACTCGGTGGAGCCCGCGTAATCCTTGCCACAGCCACCGATTCAAAATCCATGTCCGACTTGGTTGGCGGTCTCGGCTTGAACGGAACGCTCCTGGTGGTCGGCGCAGGACAGGGTCCGATTGAAGCTACGCCGATTCAACTTATCGTGGGACGAAGAAGAGTCCAGGGCTGGCCTGGCGGCATTCCCACGGATTCGGAAGACACTCTGCGCTTTTCCGAAATGACCGGCGTCCGCCCGATGATCGAGAAATATCCTCTCGACAAAGCGAACGAAGCCTACGCGCGCATGATGAGCGGCAAAGCCGAATTCCGCGTCGTTTTGACCATGTAAGAGCGAAGCTTTTCTGTCGGCGATGACTGACGGGTCCTCAGCCAGGTACCAGCATTCCCAGCAGAGCTGGACTGCCACTTGCCTACTCAATCTTCCGGCTTTGGCCGGTAAATCCCGCACTTGCAGCCGGGGTAGTTGCACTTGGTCGTCGAATTGCGAGGCATCACTTTGACGTACACCCGGGCGTGAAAGCTCTTGGGGTGGCCGCATTTGCAGGGGAGCATTTTGTTGCTTTTCATAACTCTCCCGAGTCAATTCTGCTTGGATCTTGGACACATGGCATTCCGGGTGGCTGCCGAATGGTCCCCCGAATGGTACTTCCGTCTCGCCGTCAATAAAAGAGGGTTGCCGAGTAAAGTTAAGATTCGCGCTGTTAGTGGAACTCGGTCTCAACCTGGTTCCATCGCAGACTCTCCCCATAATGTTTCAGGTTGATACAAACTGTCTCACGGTCAACGCCATGTTCTTGAGTACCCTGCTTTTGTCGTTTTAAGGCGTTCTTCTGAAGGTTCTAAGCGCTGCGTATGGAGAGACTTAGTGATGGTCCTGCGAGCGTCCGCTGATTCCGCGCCGCTGCGCCATTGGCCAGCCAATTGCACTCTGTCTTATGGCACTGAAGCGATCGTTCGCACACAGCGCGTGTGCGCGTTCTTCGAAAGCTCCACTAACGATGTCTGGTGGGGCAATCGGCCTGGCCAGCTAGAAAAAGAGAATAGAAAGTCCCGCCAAGCTGGCATCGTTCCGCTGGTTCTTGTCCGGGCTCACTGACGCGAAATGCTAAATATTCTGCAAATGATTCGGCTCGATTATCTGTCCTGCGTTTTGACGGTGCTCGCTACTGTGCTGATTGGCAAAAAACTCTGGCAGGGATGGGTCATTGCCGGAATCAACAGCGCCGTAGTCTGCGTTATTGGCATACGCACGGCTCAATTCGGTTTTGTCCCGGCCAATCTTGTTTGCATCGCGCTCTACACAAGCAACCTCTTTAACTGGCGCTTTCGATCGCAGTCTGCCGATGAGGCGAAAGACGTGAGTATCGAAGCCTAAGCCCTCTCTCCCCACAGTAACTTTCTTGTATCGCACGCAACAGACGAAGTCAGCTTCCTGTCGCCAACTCCTCGCCACTTTCGCCCGTCCCCTGCTATCCTGAAAGCATCCCGATGAGCCGCGTCTATCTCGATTTCAACGCCACTACGCCGGTCGAGCCCGAAGTGCTTGGCGCGATGCTTCCCTATTTTTCCGCGGAGTTTGGCAATGCGGCGTCCATCCACACGCCAGGGCAAAGCGCGCGCGCCGCCGTGGAAACCGCTCGCGAACAAGTCGCCGCTCTCATAGGCGCCCGTGCCCAGGAAATCGTCTTCACGAGTGGCGGTACGGAATCCGACAACCACGCCATCTTTGGAGTTGTGGCACAACCAGTCCTGCCTGCCCTGAGCTTGCCCAATGGGGCTATGCGCGGTCAAGAGACCGGCAAGCACATCATCACCACCGCGATCGAGCACGAGGCCGTCCTGAATGCCTGCCAAGCGCTCGAAGGAGAAGGCGTCGCTGTCACTTATCTCCCTGTGGATCGCAACGGATTAATTGACATCGAACGCCTGCGCGCCGCGATTCGACCGCAAACCGTGCTGATCACCGTGATGCACGCCAACAACGAACTCGGAACCGTTCAATCGCTTGAAGGAATTGGCTGCATCGCAAAGGAACGCGATATCTATTTCCATACCGACGCCGTGCAGTCCGCGGGGAAACTCCCCATCGACGTGAACTCCCTGCAAGTCGACCTGCTCTCGCTTTCCGGCCACAAGTTCTACGCTCCCAAGGGCATCGGCGCGCTCTACATTCGTACCGGAACGCGATTGCGCCAGCTTCTTTACGGCGGCCATCATCAGCGCGGCTTCCGCCCCGGCACGGAAAACGTCGCCGGCATCGCCGGTCTCGGCAAAGCCGCAGAAATCGCGCGCAAGTCGCTCGCGGCCGAAACCCAGCGCATATCCGCCCTTCGCGATGAACTGCAGCAGGGTCTTCTGCAGCGTGTTCCCCGGTCCCGCGTGAACGGCGGCGTTGCCCCGCGCACTCCTAACACCACGAATCTCGTCTTCCCTGGCATCGAAGGCGAAGCGCTCCTCATCGCCCTCGATTTGAAGGGACTCGCCTGCTCGACCGGCGCGGCGTGCTCTTCGGGCGCAGTCGAACCGTCACACGTGCTTACCGCCATTGGTCTGCCTCCGGAAGAAGCCCGAGCAAGTCTGCGCTTCAGCCTCGGCCGGCACACCACAAAGAAAGACATCGAATTCGCGTTGCAAGTCGTACCCGCGGCCGTCGAGCAACTGCGCGAACTGTCTCCCACCTATCGGAAAGTAGCCGAAGCCCGGTAAGATAAAGCTGTGGGGGCACCCGCCGCGGCGAGTGCCCTACTTTTGCACATGACGACGACCACTCAATTCGATACTCTGCCCGAGCGCGCGGAAATTCAGCGCGGCCTCGTCGCAGTGGCCATGTCCGGCGGCGTCGATTCCTCCACCGTCCCCGCGCTCCTCCAGGAGCAAGGCCGCCCTGTCGTGGGCTTGACCATGCAGCTCTGGAACCAGCGCCGTCTGCCCGAATTACAGGGTGACGGCCCGGCGCAGCACCGCTGCTGCTCGCTGGACGACGTGTACGACGCAAAGGCCGTGGCCCAACATTTGAAGTTTCCGCACTACGTCGTGAATTTCGAAGCGCAATTCGAAGAGCGGGTCGTGCGCCCGTTCGTCGATCAATATCTTTCCGGCCGCACGCCCATCGCCTGCACCAACTGCAACACCGACGTGAAGTTTGAGCCGCTGCTGCGCATGGCGCGCCAGATCGGCGCCGAACGACTCGCCACCGGCCATTACGCCCGCATCCGCAAGAACGACAGCACCGGCCGCTGGGAACTTTTGCGTGCGTGCGATGAGAGCAAGGATCAATCCTATTTCTTGTGGGGCCTTTCTCAAGAGCAGCTTTCCCGCAGCGAGTTTCCTTTGGGAGAGCTAACGAAAGAAGAAGTCCGCGCCGTGGCCCGCCGCGCCAAGCTTCCCGTCGCGGAAAAGCCCGAAAGCATGGAGCTATGCTTCGTGCCCAACGGCAACTACGTCCAGTTCATCCAGGCCTATTCCCGCGAGAGTGGAATTTCATTGCTCGGTGGATCAGGAGAGATTGTCACTGAAAACGGCGAAGTCGTCGCGCGCCACAACGGCATTCATGAATTCACCATTGGCCAACGCAAGGGCCTCGGCTTTGCCGTGGGCAAGCCGCTGTATGTTCTTTCGATCGATCAGAAACAGAATCGTGTCGTGGTTGGAGACGACAGTGCGCTCCGCACCACTGCGTTTGAAATTGAAGATGTGAATTGGGTCTCCTGCGAAAAACCGCAAGCGCCTTTGCAGGCTGCGGTGAAAATCCGCCATAAGCACGAACCCGCGCCGGCCACGGTCGAGCCGCTCGATTCGAATCGCGTTCGGGTGACCTTTGACGCGCCACAGCGCGCGATTACGCCCGGACAAGCTGCTGTTTTTTATGAAGGAGATCGCGTGCTGGGTGGCGGTTGGATCCGCTGACACGAAGCTAAATAAACAGCTCTTCCTCCTGTTGCTCGCGCGGATCATCGTTGCGGGAGTTGCTCTTGCGCCGTGAGCGCAATAAATCGAGGCCCACCTTAATCCCCTGAACGAGGGCGGAAGCCTTCTGCATCGGCCGCCAAAAACTGTGCCTGAACTTCCCGCCGGCGTCTTCCACGGCTTCGAGCGCCCCGGTCAGGATGCGGTCCGCATGCACCAATTGCCCGCGCAGGCGATCGGTTGTATCCGTCAGAACGCGATCCACTTTCTGCGCCTGGCCGCGCGCCAGATAGACGATGTGCGAAGCGTCCGTGACCATGCTGGAAATTTTCGGCTGCGTGTCGTCCAGAAGTATTTGTACGCGCGTG
>Ga0207137_1171_pt1 | contig 13072 bp, 8 predicted proteins | sample Alteio_BWMinHeat_9_FD_153572 | JGI IMG/M metagenome (GOLD analysis project Ga0207137, IMG submission 153572) | Enriched cells from forest soil in Barre Woods Harvard Forest LTER site, Petersham, Massachusetts, United States -... | ecosystem: Environmental > Terrestrial > Soil > Temperate forest >...
TGGTCTCAGCAAATGTGCAAAAAACTATGGACACTACTCTCGATCGAAAATTACCGCATGGAGTACAACGCGCTAAAACCGTATGGCGCGCCGTTGCATGCCAGGACGAGCACCTAACGCACAGCGTAGACCCTCCAATGCTTCCTGGTCCAAACTCGCCACTCGGTCGCAGCCCAATCGCTAGAAGGAAATCTTTACCGCCGCCTGCAGGAGCCGGGGCGGCGCCGCACCCACAACGTGCCCGAAGGTCGAGCTCTGCAGATTGCCATCCACGGCATTAGGGCCAAAGAATTGGGCATGGTTGAACACGTTGAACGCCTCGATCCGGAACTGCATGGACAACGATTCATGGAGCGGCAAGTTCTTTATCAGCGCCATATCGAAATTGACTTGGCCCGGTCCGCTAAAAAAGCGACGTGGGACGTTTCCTGGCGTACCAAGCGGCTGAACATGAAAGAGCAAAGTATTGAAGTAAGGTTTACCGTCACGGGGGTTGTCGTTCAAATTCAGCAGGCCCGCCGTCATCTGCGGCAGGTCCGCGCCGAAGGCATTCACGCCATCGGGCTGTGTTCCCAGCAGGGAGTTGTCACTCTTGTTGTAGAACGTCACAGGAAAACCAGAGCTGACTCGCGTAATTCCGGAAACTACCCAGCCACTCGTGAACCGGTTATGGGTACCAAAGAGTTGATCGAAAGGAATCTCATACCGATAGCTGGATACGAAGTTGTGCAGGATATCGAACGCGGAAAGCCCATACGTGAGCCTGTAATTGCTGGGGATCAGTTGATCCGAGATACTGGACGAATTGTCGAGCGACTTTCCGTACGTGTAGCCGGCTAGAAGCTCCGCTCGCTTGCTCGTGTGACGAAACGTAAATTCCAGGGCGTTGTAGTTGGAGTTGCCATTCGTCATCAGCCAGTCCACGCTTCCGAAATTAGACCCAAACGGACCCCGCGTCCCACTCACGATCTTTCCGGAAGCTGTCGTGTACACGTTACCCTCACCGAACGGGCCGCATGTTGACGATCCCGGCGCGACTTGGTTTGGCGCACTCATGCTCAAACACAATTCAGGATTCCCAGGGTTTGCTTCCAGCAGCGTCAAGAGATGGTGTGCCTGGCTGCCTACGTACACGACCGTAAGCAGCGACTTGGAGCCAATCTGGCGCTGAAAGGACAGTGTGTACTGCTCCGAGTAAGGGCTTACATTTCCAGGGAAGTAGCCGGGGAGCCCGGTAATCGGTAAGAAGTTCGCCCAATTTACGTTGGGGTTCGGACTATTGGCGGATGCATTCAGCGGCGGAAACTGCAGCGGGAAGCGCTGCCCATTGTTTTGTCCAGTGGAGGCTGTTACAAACGGATTGTTGAATAACGGGGGTGCAGGACTTGTGTACGTCTGTCCGTATGGCGCGTCGCCAGCCATCACACCAGCCGAAACGCCTTCGACGGCGGAAAAGAATCGTCCGCCACCAGCACGAATGCTGCTCTGGCCCGGCCTCCCAAACAACCAGAGTAGAAAACCTCGGCCGGGAGCAGGGGCGTATGCCAGCCCGAGTCGTGGAGACACGTTGTTCCATCGTGTCGGGGCAAGAGATCGGGAAATCCCCGGATCCGTGGGGAAAACGAGGCCCGTAGGGGCGCCTGGATAAACAATTGATTGCTGGCCCGGGACGAGCGTTTGGATCTGGTTGTACTTTTCATACCACGGCATGATGACGTCCCAACGAACACCGTAATTGAACGTGACGCGCGGTTTGATCCGCCAGCTGTCCTGCACAAACAGGGCTGCATACTTGTTGCGCATGTAAAAAGCCTGCGCGTCCCCCTGCGTATAACGGCTGGGGATGCCCAGAAGGAAGTCGGCGAAATCAATGCCCGTTTCCGTGCCAACGAAAGTGAAAGTTCCATTGGATTGGACGTCCGGCAATGAATTCACCTGGCTATAGAGAACTTCGCCGCCAAACTTCACGACGTGCGTGCCAATGACATGCGAAAGATTGTCGCGCCACTCAAATGTGTTGTCCGATTGGTTTAGGCCGGTAATGTCGACGCCGATCGTGTAGCTGTTGAAGATTGTGTTTTCAATGCCTTGAATGTAGGGTCGGTTGGCAATGATGCTTGGCGTACCCAGGGAAGTCGCAAAGCCTTGGTCAACTAGTTTTGGTCCCACCCCGCCGACCGGATTGCCAAGAACATTCGTGTCACGGACGAAAGAAAAATGAAATTCGTTGACCGTCCGCGACCCAAACGACTTGGTGTCTCCCAGAGTCAGGAGCTGCGCCCGCCCGACGTTCATCGCATTGAACCCGGGGACATTTGCGCCGCCCTGCTGCGTCGGGTAGGGGTTGTTCACGGCGTAGTCGTCGAAGAAATAATAAGCCGACAACAATCCCCATGACGTATTCGCATCCACGCGGAGGGAGGCCTTGTCGTCGCGCAGCGTCAGATTGTGTGACGACGTTGAAAACAGATTGCCTGGGAGGTTAGGTTGCGGGATGTATTGCAGCAGATACCGCGCCGGTGCGGACCACGCATTCTTCGGGATGACAGCATTGGGCAAGACGCATTGCGCGGAGCTGGTGCACCCTGGTGTGTAGTAGGGCTCACCGACAGAGACTGCATAGCCGAGTCTTTGAGAAAGTTCATTCGCCCAATCCTGCCCGTTGACCGTGCTTGGCACCGTCAGATGTTGTCCATCCACGGTCGCGGTAGTAACAAAAGCGCTTCCCAAGTCAGACAAGTTGCCGATGCGATCTTGCAAGGAGGGCACGGGAATGATTCCAGTATCGATTCCCTGCTTCAAGCGTGTACCTTGGTAGTCTGCATAGAAGAAAACGCGATTGCGGAGTAAGGGTCCCCCGACAGTCCCGCCAAACTGGTTCTGCTGAAACACGCCACGAGCCTGCGAAAAGAAATTTTTCGCGTCCAAATCCGTGTTGCGGAAGAACTCGAAGAGGCTGCCATGAATCTGGTTGGTTCCGGACTTAGTGACGACGTTGATCCTCCCGCCGCTGTAGTTCCCGTATTCCGCGGCAAGGTTCCCTGTGAGAACGCGAAACTCCGCTATCGAATCCAGGTTGGGAATCACTGCCGCACCCATCGTGAATCGCTCTATAACGTCAGCGTCATTGACGGTGAACCCGTTGGCATATTCGCGCTGGCCGTTAATCGAAATCGCCCCGGCATCCAAATAGCCGGAAGGTGAAAAGGTGCTTGCACCGGCAGCCTGGATCGAGTTCCCGGCGATAGTCGTCATCGGGGCGACGCCTGGTTGCAACGCCAGCAGATCCGTAAAGCTCCGTCCGTTCAAGGGAACCACAGCGACGTTTTGGCCGGAAATGACCTCACCAAGCTGGGTATTTTCCGATTCGACGGAAAGTGGCGATTGAGTGACCGTTACCGTGTCCGTTCGTTCTCCTATGACCATCGCGACATCCGCCAACAGCGCGCTATCGGTATCGATCACGATGCCTGTCCGGCAATATGGCCTGAAGCCGGTCGCTTCGACGAGAAACTCATAATTGCCCACTGGTAATTCTTGGAAGGAATAGATCCCCCGAGGGTCGGTGGCCACTGACTGAGTGACATTCGTCTTCGTGTTCCGCGCAGTGATGCGCGCGCCAGAAATCGCAGCTCCCTGAGGATCCCTAACAGTTCCGGATACGCTCCCGCCATTGCCAGCACGAAGCGGTAAAGCAGCGCTCAAAACGAGCAGAAGAGTTGACAGTTTCCGCCATGCGCCTTTCATCTGTCGTCCACTGCACGAAAACAGCATTTTTTCGCTCAAAAACTGAAACGCAGAGCAAGCTGGATCTGTCGGGGAGCTTTTGCCGAAAAAATCTTTCCAAATGCCGTAGGATTGTCAGCGAAGTTTTGCGGCAAATCGAAATTCACTGTATTGAAAAGGTTGAACGCCTGCGCTTCCAAGGAGAGTTTCAAGCGTTCCGTGAGTTGGAAACTCCTGAACAAGGAAAGATCGAAGGACGTAAAGCCAGGGCCGCGAAGAATGTTTCGTCCGGCGTTTCCGAAGGTGTCTGGCGGAGCGATGGCAAACGCGCTGGTGTCAAACCATTCGTTTGGTGCGGGGTTCGAAAAATGCGGACTGTGGAGCATGTTCGGCCTGTCCGACCCCGCGCTGCCTCCGGTGTTGCCGGTGTTGCTGTTGTCAAAGGTGATGACGGGCGTAAACGGTTGCCCTGATTGAATCGTAGTGATTCCGCGAAATTGCGTATTGCGCGTCCAGAGATTCCCCTGCGGCAACTGCACCACGTAGGCCGCCACCAAACGATGACGCATGTCGAAGCTCGAGGCAGCGCGCTCCGCATTCAAGTCGTGGCTGTTCTGCGGGAAGTTCGGGTCGGGCTGAATGCCAAGGAAAGCGGATGCGTCGTCGATGGACTTTGAGTATGTGTACGCGAGCCACAGCGAAAAGTGTGAACCCATCTTCTTGTCATAGAATAACTGCAGCGAGTGAAAGGTAGAGTTCGCCCCAGTTTCAATATCGAAAATGTTTCCATAGTTGTGATAGGGCCTGCGAGCCTGCAAATCACCGGGTGCCGGAAGAGGCTGGTTGAGGTCGAAGGCGCGAATCAGCCTTGTGCCCTTTGAACCTACATAACTTGCCGAGATCGTTCCCCCGGATTGCAAGCTCCGCTCAACCGAGAGATTCCACTGCTGTAAATAAGGCGTATCAAGATTGGGGCTCAGGACATTCAAAGATGGCGGCGGCGTGAAGGCGATACTGGACGGAAACGGATTATCCAGTGTCAGCAAGCCCGCCGCTGAAGGGAAAAATACGCGAAGATTGAATTCTGGTGGGTTGAAATACTGCGCGGAGTTCACCACAAACATGCCTGAGTCGTAGTAAATCCCATATCCCGCGCGAACTACCCAGGACTCTGCGGGGTTCCAGGCAATTCCGACCCGCGGGGCAAAATTATTGCCGTCGGGGCTGGCGCCCGAGCGGCTCACTCCGTTGGTGCCAACCTGAACAACCTGGCCCGTCTGAAAATTCAGGGTAGACATTCCATTGTGTGGATCGGTTGCGGGTGTGTTGTATTCGTAGCGGATGCCCATGTTTAAAGACAGGCTACGTGAAACTTTCCATCCATCTTCGAAATATGTATTGAATGACTTGGTTCGCATCGCCAAGGGGTTGTTGGCCTGCACTTGAATCCCTAAGTTTGGAAATCCGAGCAGGAGGTCGCTAATCCCCGATCCGGAGATTCCACCGAAAAAGGAGAGCGAGCCGCGATTGAGCAGATCAAGGATGCCGTTAAGCTGTAGCGCACGGATTTCCCCGCCAAGTTTAAGCAAGTGCGCCCCGCGAACCAAACTCAGGCTGTCTCCCACCTGAAACGTATTCGTTGTGCGAACAATTGGCAGACTAAAATTGTCGCCTAGGGAGGAGAAACCTGTCACGTTCAAGCCCGGATAGCCGAAAGAAATGGGCGGCACGTTGAGCCACGACACATTCCACAACTTGCCGACGTCTACATTGTGGTTCTGCGGAAGAATCTCGCGTGAGAAACGGTTGAAGCCGAAGCGCAGTGAATTCGTGCCACGGCTTCCGATGGACTGCTGGTACTGGATCGTTGCGTTCTGGATGCGATCCGTCACGTCATCTCCGAATCCGGGAACTGTGTCGGTACCGCCCAGATAGGGTTCAAATAGATTGATCGCACCAAAGCTATATCTGAAATTAAGTGTGCCGGACTGAGAAAGATGGTGATCCACCCGATAGGTACCCTGCGTATCGTTCTCAGAAAGGACCGGATTCCCCAGAAAGTTCCCCGCGACACCGCTTCGATTTGGCTTTGGATACAGATTCAAGATGTCTTGGGCAATGGGAGCGATGCGATTAGCACGAATAATGTTCCCGTGAAAAGGAGCGCCGGTAAACGGATCAGAAACTTGAACAGCGCTCACGTTCGAGCCTGGTGGGGCAGGATTGCAAACGCCGTTTGTAAAACCAGTCTGGCACAGCGCCGAAAGATTTCCCTCGCGTTCGTCCAATGTCGGCACTGTCGCCAATTGGCTCTGGCCCTCGCGGTTCCGCAGAAAATCCGTAGCCACGAAAAAAAAGGTCCTTTCGCGAATAATCGGCCCCCCACCGCTGAATCCGAACTGGTTGCGAATGAGGTTTGGTTTGTCGGGTCCGTCAAAAAAATTACGCGCATCAAGAACCTTGTTACGCAGATATTCGTACGCGGAGCCGTGGAAGGAATTGGTCCCCTTCCGTGAGATGACGTTGACTTGACCAGCCGCGCTCCGACCGTATTCCGCACTGTAGCTGTTGGTGACAACCTTGAACTCCTGAATGCTGTCAACGGGAGGCTCGACACCGTAGCGGTTCACGTAAGGGTCATTGTTGTCGACTCCATCGAGAAGAAAATTATTGAACTCCTCACGGCCGCCTCCCGCGTGCATGGAAAACGATCCTCGGGTTGACAGCTCAGATCCCTGAACCGGTGGAGACACTCCCGGTGAGAGCAACGCTAATTGTAGAAAATCACGCCGGTTAAGGGGCAGACTCTCTATCTCTTGCTGATTTACAACGATTCCCACTTCGGATGATTCCGTCTGAATCTGGCTCACTCTGGCCACCACTTCGACGATCTTCTGCGTTCCCGCCAGAGAAAGATCAAAGTCCGCCCTCACCAGGGTGTTCACCTCGAGCGAGACGTCATTCTGCGTCACTTCGGCGAAGTTCGGGGCGGATGCGCTAACGCTGTACTGGGCCGGCGCGAGTCCAATCACAATGTATGCGCCCGTGGAGTCGGTTATCGTCTTGCGAATGACGGAATGATGGGCGTCGAGGACGGTGATCGAAGCGTTCACAATTACCGCACCCGTCGGGTCGTAAACATGTCCCAGGATCGAACTGGTGGTTACCTGGGCCATGAGAGGTCTACAGACCAATAAGACCAAAATAAGGAAGGTCCGAACAAAGCTAGGGTTAAGGCGGCAACTAAGTGCATCGGACAAGAAAGCCGTACTCGGCGAGACCCGCGTCCTTTTTGAGCAAATCAGCCGTGAGACCATGCGTCCTACCTATCCGAATCTACTGTTTCACTCGTGCTATTGTTTACCCTACGTGGCCATGGAAAAGGTCCCTTCGCGGTAGTCGGGTCGACCCTGAATTTAAGCCCAGCAGGGAATTACCTTACCTACTGCTTAGCTTCTTAGGTCATAGGCTCTTCAGAAACTAGGCGTCGTAAGGCTGAAGCAGCATTAGACACACTTCTTTTGGACACGATCACCCGAGGCCTGAATATTACCCCGCAATTCGGACACCAGGCCGCCACCTTGTAATTCGTAGAATCTATTGGTCAGTTCTGATATGGGTAGAGCAGAAGCACAGTTTTTTGCACAAATCATGAAAACTCCTTCCCATTTGTCCATTTCTCTTGCTTCTGGTTAAGCCCCTTGTTTCTAAGACTTTCTGGTCTTTCAGACCCACACCTTAAAACTCTCCTCAAGGGCGTAGCCCCCAATTAGGGGTCCGAGGCGGGGCTCGAAACGGGAGACCTCTGTCCCTGTTGGCAGGCAGGTGCAAGACCGAGCAGGCAGGCCTGTCTGAAGCGCTGCTGGGCGAGCGCTTCATCCTTTGGGCATCCCACCCCGCGGCGGTACATCATCGCAACATTAAAGCAACTCGGCGGGTAGCGGCCCCGGCACCCTTTCTCGAAGCTCTCGATCGCCTTAGCCTGATCAACCGCCGTTCCTTCTCCCCATAGATAGCTTTCTCCGAGCCGGCCACAACCGCGCGGCCATCCGCTCTCGCAGGACAGCCGGAACAGAGAGACGGCACGGACCGCGTCCTGCGGAACGCCCACCCCGTTCATGAGCAGCGAGCCCAGGATAAAACAGCTAACACCATCCCCGCGGTCGCAGGCGCGTAGAAAGACGTCCTGCCCGTCGGCGCGTACGAACTCCGCGAGGTTCGCACAAGCACTGGACAGACCAAGGTCGCAGGCTCGGCCGAAGCTCTTACCCGCCTCTACCGGATCCCGGGGGACGATGCGGCCTTCATTTAGAGCTGTCCCGAGAGTAAAGCAGGCAGAAGCCGAATTGTCTCGGCAACTGATGTTCTGCGAGCGAACCCATGTCTTGCAGGCGTTCCACCGCCCTTCCCCACACGCTTGGCGCCAAAACGTCGGGTCGGCGCCAGGGTGAGTCTTCCCCAGAAAGCCAGTCGCCATAAAGCTGGAGAAGAGCGCAATCCAGACGATCATGAATGCCAGATTGGCTTGTCGCGGGCTCCAGGTCCAGACAGAAACCAGTGAGCGCAGCCTCTCCCCAAGAGCACGACTCATTCTGTCCAGCGCCCTCACGGTGAGGTTCAGCATAGGCACACAAAGGAGTTTGTCGTAGAACTGCGGCGCGTCGAACCAACCTAGGGCTCCGTACAAAGCAAACGCTCCCGCACCGTACATTCCGCCAAAAACGACCTTCCCCGTCGTCGTCCGTGGTGAGGTCGCCGGGTCGGTCACTAGAAGGTGCAGGCCCAGAAAGACGGAGATCGGTATGTTGGAATCGACGAAATGGTAGACGCCGGTGGTGTGCGTGTAAACGAGGTTCAACAGGAAAAGCGATGCCGCCGCCGAGAGTGTCACCAGGGTCACCGAGAAGAGTGCCTGAACGACCAGACCCACCAAAAACACCTCGAGGTAAATGTGCGGAGGCCGGGCAAGCGTCGTGGCAATCTCCTCTCCCCAGGTGACGTTTGTGCTCTTAGTCGCAATCAGGACAACCGAAAAGACAAAAAGCGAAAAGGCCGAAGGGTTGAAAATGTGTGTGAGCCGCCCCTCCCTCTTCCACTTGATGAACTCCTTGCCCAGTATCCCGGTGGCCACCATCAAAAACTGCAGAAAGAACCAGTCGTCCTTATACCAGAGGAAAAGGTTGGTGCTCAGAATGATGGGAAATGGGCCGAACCCGAGAATCCACTTGTCTCGCCTCGACCAGCAGATGAGCATGTCCAAGGCGTAGGCAAAAATGATTTGCGCAGCTATAAGCGGCGCGTGTTGGTACACCTCGGGCCAGTACCTTCCCCAGTAGATATAAACACAGGACTGCATCGCCGCTTGGACGTAGTGCACCTTGGAGGGTACAAACTCATAACTCAGCGTCCGTCCGGAACGGGTGACGAGACGCCGGAGGACGATAAGAAAAAGCAGCAGAACTCCCGTGGCTGCCCAGAAGGATGCTGCAAGCCGAAGGTTGGCGCTAACCCGGGGAAGAAAGGAGAGACTGCCGAGGAGGATGGTCAGGAAGAACGCCAGCCACAGCGGCGCAAGCGGATTTCGTGTGCCCTGCTCTGGCCCATCGGCCATCGGTTCCTCCAATTCGGTCCACGGAGAGCCTGGAGTGAGTTTAGAGGGCCCGGCCCACTCTGCAAAGCTCCTTTACCGTTTACTCCAGCATTCAGTTCGAGGTGCTCGCCGTCGACGGAATTTTGAGCGGCGCCGGTTTAAAAGTCCACGTGCCTCCTAGATCCGATTCGCGCAGTTTCGGAAACATGTAGGTTAGTGTCGAGAACCCATATGTCATTTTGACATGTAGCTTGGTCTCTGGAGAGGGCGTGACTAAAGCTTCCGCCATCAGCCGCAGGAACTGAGCAGCATTTATGCTTAGGTCATCGATCGTCAGGCGGTAAGGAATGGCGTTCTTCGGGATCGGGTTCCAAGTGTTGTCATGAAGGCCATCCACAATCCCCGCACAAGTGCGGGCCACGGCTGCAACCGTCACCTCTCCCGTGGTCGGCCCATGGTCGCCCGGCAGTTCGATAGGTCCGTAAACCTGAACCACGCGGACCGACTGAGGAAGTTTCCCTTTGCGATGGAGTTCCGCCAGGGCATCGGTCATCACTTGAAACATGTCGGCCTGCGAAAGATAGTGACCTTCCACTTGAATGTAGTCGCGAAGGTTGGTGTCATTGCCCCACGCCTTTACCAATTCTCCCAATGCCGCGCGCAGGCTCTCTACCGATAAACTGAAGCCTGTGCTGGGAGGTGTCGATTGTTTGAGGTCCGTGCTCGAGACAAACCGGCTCCCCTGGTTTGCGGGGAAAAAGTCCTCCATCAGCCACTTCATCAGCCCATCTTCCTTCGCATAGGCTGCGTTAACATCGTCCGCGTCACGCAGCATCTGGGGTGGCAGCGCGGGACGTTCTACATTGTCGTAAGCATATCTCACGGGAGGATACAGTGTGCCCGGAAACACATACATCCGCTCACTTGCCATTTCCACGTGGATGATGTGTATTCTGGACCTATCGAGTTTACCGAGAACGGTTTTGATCGCCTTTGCGCCTTCGTCTCCCACCACGACGCGACTGGCCGGGTCGCCAATCTCCGAGGATCGCAACATGTTGTCCTGCCAATAGAGTTCCGGCGAAGAATCGGGGATGGGAGTCATTTCCCTGGTAAATCCCATCACGGACCCCCGATAACCAGGGATATGAGTAGGATTGGCCTCCGGGATTCCGAACATGATCGCCTTGGTATTGTAATGGTTGAGATGTTGCACGACTTCCGAATCGCTGCCCAACTCCTCCGTTACCCCGGTTACGCAGACGGCTTCACCGAAAACTTCCTGCATCTTCTTCAGGCCACCCGGCACGCCAATCTGAGGACCGCCCGTCGCCGGATCCCGACTTTCGGTCATAAATCTCTCGGCAGCCGTGCCGCGTGCCAGCCAGCGCTCGTCGGCGGTTTTTGTGTTGGAAAGGTCAGGCTCCGGGCGCTTTTTGTAAGTAGGCTCATCCGTGCCATCGTAGCCCAGCTCAATCACGCCACGATGAACGTAATCCAGCACAAAATCCTTGATGCCGGTCTTGGCATTCCGGTCGTCTAGCGCCTTGCTTATGGCCCCGGAAAAGAGAATGGTTGCCGAAACATGGTATTCGGGATGCTCCTTACCGTATCGCTCGAGCATCGGCAAAAGACGGCGCAACCTGTCTTCGCTCAACTGGATGTTGATATGATCAGTGACACGCGCGTGCAGAAAGATGTAAACAGGCGGCTTTTCTGCGGCATACGCGCCGAAGACCCCCACGATAAGCAAGGTTAAGATGAGTTTCCAACAAGAGCTGCGTTTCATCCTGGCCTCCAACCGATTCAATCCCCGACGCTGGACAGCTTATTCAGTCCAAATTGATAAATATCCGTGCAGCCCTGCTTCGGCGAAGCTCCAGCAGTGACGTAATGATACTGCAAGGCACTCATCGCAAGAGCACTTCCTTGTAAGAAGTCAGGTTGCCAGAAACTTCAGTTCAGTTGTCCCACCTTCAAACAAAGCCTCTCGGCCGGCGCATCCCGGCGAAGAAAGACCCTCTGGGTTGCCACCCTTGTGGTCACCCAGAGGGTCTGTGGGGAGGTTTTCGTCAACTCAACAAAACGGTCTAATGAGGTAGAGGGATGATAACCTTTGCCTCGTTCGACTGGCAGATTTCCGCACCAGCCGCATTGAGGGGCTGGAGAACGTAGTAGTAGGTGCTCCCGTTAACTAAACCAGAATTCTGGTCCCGGAAACCAGTTACGGTAGAGCTCCCCACATTAACGTAAGGACCGCCAGAGGCAGTACCGCGCAATACGTTATAGCTGACCGCACTGGGAATTCCTGTCCAGGTAAGGTCAACCCGGGTCGCAGCCAAGCCGGATGGTGTTCCCCTTCCATACAAGTTGTTCACACAAGCGATGAATACGGCTTTCCGCAGCATGATGATGGACCACGCCGTTTCATACGGAAACTGACCGCCCCAGTAGGTGTGGCCTGTCCACCAACCGTTCGTGGGAACCGCGGGTGTCGGCGGATATCCGCCGTCTATCCCCTGTCGGTCCACCAGTGAGCGGGCCACCCCATCACACGGGGCACCACTCGAAGCTTCCGCAGCGTACCAGTCTATGGCTGGCGGCGGAAGTGGATTCACTGCGTCATGCAACATTGTGATCGGTGTCAGAACGCCTCCCGGATCGTGCAGCAGCATGGATTTCGTGAAGGAGAACATGCCATAGGTGTAAGCCTTTGGTGCGCTTACTGCATTGTTTTGATAATTGCCTGGGGTCGGATTTGGGTTATTGCAGAAGTTGTCGCGATAAAACGCTTCACTGGGGTCCCATCGCGCATCACCCCGCCCAATCTTGTCCATTGACATTTGGACCATTCCTGACGGAGTGTCGGCAAAAAATCCCCAAGCAGGCCCAGGGCCTCTATAGCCCCATGATCCGTTCGCGTTTTGGCTATGGCTCGCCCAGACGCCATTGCTGGCAGCAACCATCGCTGGAATAGGGATTCCGAAACCCCGGGATCCGGCGATGTATCCGATGGCAGCCCACTGCGATGCCGAATTGTCTTCACCGTCTTGGCAGCTATATACCCACGCTCCTCCGTTGAGGTGAGGATACTGGCAAAAGGAAAACCAGTCTAACTTGTCCGTTACGATGTCCTTGTAGGTGCGGCCAAGAACGTTCGGCCCTCCTGTTTTAGTGATTGCCGCTCCCGTCCCGGAGGCCACAATCGCATCGATCACCATTCCGCCTTCGTAAATCCCGCGGCCGACACCATCCGCGTCAGAAACTAAACCGATGCCGTTCCCATTCGAGTCGGGATTAAAGATACAGTTAGGTACAGGGCAGGCAGGGTTGACGAAATCGATCGTGACACTGGCAATCTGTCCCGACCTCTCGAACTGAAAGACACGTGCTAGCCCGCGCGCCACGTCATCCGTATAAGGGTCGGAGGCGGGCCCACTTTCCAGGTGCCCATTCACTTCGAATGCTTGTACGTTATTAGCAGTTATTACGGCAGCGTTCTGTGCATTGTCGCAACCCGCGTAGGTATTCGTAAAAAGCGCTGTCTCTAGAAAAGCTCCACCGTTAGCACAAGCTGCTGGATTGCCAGGACTTCCTGTTGAAGTATCCCAACCGCCTATCGGTATCGCGCCGACCGATCCCGCGGTCGGTCCGCTGGTGCCACGCCACATGATCTTGTGCAGGTACCACAAACCCTCATCAATGGCTATGTTTGCGCGGGCCGCCAGGTTGCACGGATTCACCATCTGCACCAGA
>Ga0207137_1186_pt1 | contig 12915 bp, 22 predicted proteins | sample Alteio_BWMinHeat_9_FD_153572 | JGI IMG/M metagenome (GOLD analysis project Ga0207137, IMG submission 153572) | Enriched cells from forest soil in Barre Woods Harvard Forest LTER site, Petersham, Massachusetts, United States -... | ecosystem: Environmental > Terrestrial > Soil > Temperate forest >...
TCTGGCGTCACCTACATAAATCAGTTGGCCACCGAAGCTGGCAACATAACCCATCGGGACGCGCTGATTTTTGCCCGCCGGCTTGCTGTAAGTGGGTGGTGCGCACGGTTCGTCACCGGTCGTCGTGGCCACCCTACGCGGCTGGTTTGGAAATACACCTTGCCAAGCATTGGCAGAGCCGCACGTGGCGAGAGTGACCAACTGGAGGGGTTCGACCACGAGATTGTTGCCGACAGCGGGGGCCCGGGGACAAGCGAGCATTCGGTGGCTGAAGCCGGGCGCGGGGCCAAGCTGACGATCGAAGAAGCGAAGCGGGGCATTGCAGCCACATTCGGCCTCACGCCGGAGCAGATCGAAATCACAATCCGAGGATAAGCGCGATCCCGCCAGCGGCAGAGTGGATTGTCGCCACTAACGCCGCGACTACAACCAGTCAACCGGTTCGAATGGCTGCCGCCGCATGATGAATTGCTTTAAAGCGGGGGAGCAATGCCAACAACCCACAGGATGAAGCAGAATGGAACGCAACGAATCGTCGGCGCTGACGGAGTTCATTGGATGGTGCAAGAAAGAGCGCGCCATCCTGCGGCGTTCCCTCGAAATGATGGAGTCCGGAGTATCGCACACTGGCGAAAGACACGCTGGATCGCCATGGCGAGATACCACAGCCGAATCTATCGCTCGGGTGAAGAGTAGCATCGCCGAGCTCGATGAAATTCTGGAGAGATACAGAGGTTAAGGTGATGGCTCTGACGGCGCCAGAGCTGCTAGTTCGTGTCTTCGCCGTCCTGCCGGGGCAATTGCAGGCAATAGAGGGTGAAAACTATGCCGGGCACGCCAGTTACCGACGACGAAAAACATCAATATGGGGAATTTGTCAGGCAACAACTCGCTGTTTTTCTGCGGGCAGCGCCGCCGGTTCTTTGGCATTACACGACCGGTAGCGCCCTCATTAATATCATCGAATCCGGTGAACTCTGGGCGACGCAAGTGTCCTGCCTGAATGATCGCTCGGAGCTCCGGTTCGCGATTAGGTTACTGCGCGAAGCGCTCCGCCCCCATCGTAATAAGGCATCAGTCGACGATGAGATACTGCTCGAAAAGATCAAGGAAGCCATGTCGGAAGAGGCAGCTGGCACGAGCGAGTGGTTTGTCGCCTGCCTAAGCGAACAACGCGACGACCTGAGCCAATGGCGGGCCTACACCGCAGAGGAAGCGGGATATGCCATTGGTTTCTCAAGCGCTGGCCTAGCGCTCGCCGGGAGTGCAGATCAATCGCTGCTTGCGCCCGTGAACTACGACATAGAAAAAAGTCGATCTCTGGCGAAGGCAACTGCGGATGCGACTCTTCATTTTTTCAGAAGTGGTCTCGCCAAAAGGCGGGACGAATCACCAGCGAACTGGGCAGATGTGTTCCTGTCGGCCTGGGGAGACATCATAACTTATCTTGCTCCGATGCTCAAAGACCCCGCCTTCGAGAGCGAGCGTGAGTGGCGGATAATCCGGCGATTGCGCCCCAGCGACACCGGGCGCATGCGCTACCTGCAAAAACGGACGATGATGACGAGGCACCTGCCATTAACTTTTCCATCGCCGAGTCAACCGCATTTGAAACTGCTCCCAGTAGCAGAAATCCTTGTCGGCCCGGGCAGGCACCGTAAGAATTCTTTGATTAGCGTGAGCGACTTGCTCCGGACCTGCGACTACCCAGCCGATCAGCGCGAGGTTTCGGTTTCGAAAATTCCATATCAGGCTCCATAGCCGATCCAGCGATCATGCAATCGGACGGAGGGTCTGGGCCCGCCAGGATTTGATGGCGCTAATGGGGCACGCCGCGTCAGCGCATCGTGCCAGCGCTCGAATGGAAGGAGACCTTAGACTGCCGGGTTTCGACCTGGCGCACTGCCAAGATCAATTCGCTTTCTCAATTACGGGGGCGAGGATATTGGCGCGCACCGCCAGCCCGATGAAACTGGGTCCCATAGGTCCAAAAGCACTACCAAAATGGATTCCGACTACTTCGTCTGTGCCGGCGGCAAAGATGGGAGATCCTGAACTGCCGGGCCCTGTATCGCATGCGTGTATGAAAGTTTCCGGACTGACGACAGTGACGCGACAATCGGGTACTTTAACAACTAACTGTGCCGTTGGGGATGATCGGAACATCACAATAAAAAGCGACTCGCCTACCGAAGGCGGTTTTGTGGAGAGCTTCAGAGGCGCAAGTGGTGGGGAAGGGCGATACGCTAGGCGCAGCAGCGCATAATTTGCGGTGTCGCCTTCCGACGGTTTATTCGAGATGGGACTGGCCGCTATTTCAGCTCCATCGATTTGAAATTTCCATTGGGACGGCCCCCCATCAAGCAATGTCCGGCAGTCGCTATTATATCTGGCGCCACCAAGAAGGCCGTGCAGGTAGTCTCTACATTTCTTGAATCCACGCCAGCGAGACGACCAACACTACGACCCAGAGTGACGATTGGGTCGGATTGCGGCAGACTGGCCAACGGTACCGCGCTGTCAATTGGTGGTACTACATTCGGAGCGTTGATTTGGGGCGCAGAGCTCGGATTAGCCTTTAGGTAAGCGCTTATGCCCCCGGCGTTGGTTGGAAGAAGGCCAGCATCGATAAGGAATTGTAGGTTATCCCTGACTGCCGTTTGCGAGGGGCCATCAACAAACTTCTTTGTTAGGTCCGCCTGAAGCGTTTCGTTTGCACTTTCACGCGCATACTTCGCGCGAACAGCGTCTTCACCAAGGTTTTGCGAGGCTGTGTACGCTGTCGTGAGAATGCTGGTCATCAACGTTATGAAGCCGCCGACTATGGCGAGCGCAATTGGGTTCGCAAAAAGCTCCTTAAGCGCTGGGCTCCTAGAGGCGGTGGCGGTCTCTCGACGTTTTAATCCGACCTCGATTGCTAACTTTTGGCGTTCGAACTTCAGCCGATCGCGCTCGAGGAGCAGTCTTTGGTGGTCTATTTCTTTAACCTCAACCATCAGCCCTCGTCATGTCACCCTCCGGAACCATCCAGTCCCGACATCGGGCAACAGAGTGCTCTTACCGGCAGACCGCGTGCAGATTATGACGAATTCAATGCTCGCGTGCACGCACCCACTGCGAGCGCCGAGATCGTCAGCCGCCCAAGACGCGCCGAGCTAGATGGTTGAACGACTGAGCTGCCCCAACGAGAGCGGTAGCGAGGTTGCCGGTAATGCCAAGGAGCGCGCCGACGCAGGCGGCAGGTCATAGAGGCCAAAAGCATTCGGGCAGTCGGACCACACGACACAGGACCCGAAGCGGTTGATAAGGACGCGCAGCGCAATCCAGCCAACGAGGGCGCAGACCGCATTGAGCCAGAACTGATACACACGCCATTGCCAGCGCCAACCAGAATCGCCCTCATCGGCTTTGTTGTGAATGAAAACCTTAACCGCAATCGCTCCGGCGAAGATCGAGGCGCCGACGGCAGCTACCCAATAGGCCCAAGTCGCGATATCGACTCCTAACGGCATCACTTGGGCCTGAGGCACCGCGGCCGACCGGCTGATCCGCTTACCACCTTTTCCACGCCACTGCGCTTCAGATGCTCGACCAGCCGCACGGCGATTGCTTGGCAATCCTCCATGCCGGGCTCGTGGCCGGGGCGCCTGCCGAGCTGTTGGAGAGTCTTGCGCTCCTTCAGCAGCGCGAAGGCCAGGCTATCGGTGAGATCGTCTGGTGAAGCTTCTATAAGGTCCATGCACTATCGCAGCATGGCAGCCGGCGCGGTGCAATCCGCTAGTGGTTGAACCCGACTCGATGGCAATCCGCTGGATATGGATAGGCTGGTAAGTAGTCCCCATATCCGCCCGATATATGTGGAGGTAGGCTGAGCGATTCTTTGCCAAGCAGACCAAACGCCGCCTCGCGGCGTCTTCCACTCCATCGTCGACCTCCAGGGGTCCATCAACCGGTTCTTCGCCGAGACCAACGACGACCCGCGGCCCTTCAACTGGACCGCCGATCCTGACAGAATCATCGCGGCCGCCAGGCGCGGGCACCAGATGTTAGATTCGCTCCGACCAGCGCGCGCCTAGATGAAAGGTGGGGGCCGCCTTCTCGATACGGGACACCATCGTGGAGTCCGCAAGCCTGGGAAGCGGGGGCGAGGCAATTGTAAAGGGAGGATCGCTATGGAAGCCTTGAAGCCGGTTGACCGGATCGAAGTCCAGGTCCTTGTCGACAACGTCACAGATAGCCTCTCCACCGTCCCGGAAAACGTGACTCTCGAATGGCCCGCGTTGATGAGGGCAGGTATGCGGGAATTGGCGGGGTCGTGCCAATGCTGCGCCAACCACGGGTTCTCGCTCGTGATCACTGCCCATCGCGACGGCGCCCAACACACGATGCTGTTTGACGCCGGTCCCGTGGAGTTCGCGATCGAGTACAACGGCACGCGCCTCGGCATCGATTTCGGTGCGATTAAAGCCGTGGTGCTGTCGCATGGCCACTGGGACCATGCGGGCGGGCTGCCGATGGCATTCGATCTCATCCGGAAGAGCAATGTCGGTCAGTTGGTGCCATGCTATTTGCACCCCGGCATGTTCCGCAAACGCGCGCTGCCGCTGCCCGGTGGCGAGCTGTTGCCCATCCGCGACATCCCCTCACCAGATCACCTTTCCGCTCGGGGCGCCGCCGTGATCACTACGACCGAGCCCCAGACGTTCCTGGACGACATGTTCTTCCTTAGCGGCGAGATTCCGCGGGTCACGCCCTACGAAAAGGGCTTTCCTGGACATATGCGGCGCAGTGAAGACGGAAAATCTTGGGAGCCCGACCCGTTGATCATGGACGAGCGATTCTTAGCCACACACGTGAAGGACAAAGGGATCGTCGTCTTTACCGCGTGCTCGCACGCGGGGGTGGTCAATGTCCTTAAGCACGCGCGGACGTGCTTTCCCTCCGCGCCCCTCTACGCCGTCGCGGGTGGTTTTCACCTAGCGGGCGGAAACGAGAAGATTATCGGCGAATCTGTCCGGGACATGGGTGAGTTCGGCCTCAAGCTTATCGCCCCAGGCCATTGCACGGGCTGGCGCGCTGTGCACGCTCTTGCCAGGACGTTTGGCGAAAACGTGGTTGTTCCCTCAGCGGTAGGGAAAATCTTCGCAATCTAGCGCACGACATCGAACAGCTGTCCGCCGAGGGATGCTTCCGTCAAATTCTATCCACTAGGTAGCAGCAAGCATCGGGAACTGTTCGAAGCCATGACCCGCCTTGCACGCGGCCGGTACAGGTGAGCCCCATTCCTATTTTCACGAATTCGTCACAAAAATTTCTGTCAGAATAGCTACATCGGTTCCAAGCGAGGAGAGGGAGATTTCCTGTGCCTAGGACTGATAGAAAATTGCCGAAGGCAGTTAGTGATCTGAATGAGGCGAGGGCCGAGTTTGATCGCATGATGAAGGATGCAATCGATCATCCAGCGAAGGTAAATCGGCAGCAGTTCTGGGAAGCGATGCAGCGAATCGCGAATGCCAAAAGAACGCTGGCAAGATTGGGGACGGAGTAAGCGAAGAAAAAGCCCCGCTGGGCGTGGGCGGGGCAAGGCCTCGTCCCCCTTGGCGCTTACTCCCTTTTCCAGGTCCTTGCTGATCCATCGCGCAGCCGTTCGGCAAATCGCTGATAGAGGCCTGAACGCAACATGCTCCACGAGCGCCTTGGCGCACCGTGACCAGTGCAATCCGCTAGGGGTTGAACCCGACTTGGATGCAAGCCGCTGGATTTAGTCGGCTTGGCAAATCGCTCCACGTCCGCTCCCCCGGCCCTCGATGCTGTCGTTCGTATTTCAGGCCTTTGGCGCTGACGCTTGGGCGGTAAGGAAAACCCCTACTCCGGCGGAACTTACCGGCACTTCCATGCGAGGGCCGGCCGGGCTGACCGCCGACAAAGCCATCTCGGATTTAAGTTGATCGCGGTATTCGAGAAAGGAGGCTTGGCTGTTCTCAAGCTCTTTTAGCTGTCTACGTGCATGAAAAGTACCAAGGCCGTGACGTTCCAAGTGCCTGAGGAGAGCTCGCTGCCTTTTTACCTGAGTATCGCCGTGCTGGACGTGGCCCTCTGCCAGGGCTAGACGCTGCGCGATCGTTCGCGTTTCCATGGATCGTCTCCGAGGCCTCCGCGCCATCCCGCTCGTAATTAGGCCACTAGGCTAAGACAGCGCTGCCGAATTAGGCCGTAGTAAGTGCATTGTTGATGCTCGTGAAGATGTTGACGATTGAAGTACCCATGCCGGTCAGTAGGGCGATCGCAACCACCGAGATCAAGCCGGCGATCAAGGCGTATTCGATCATCGTCACGCCTCGCTCATCAGTCCTGAGGTCTTTCAATAATCTCCGCATGATATTTTTCCCGGACCCTTCTCCCCAATTGATTCCCTCGTCTATAACGAGCGGTACAGGGCGTTTATTTTGTCGAATTTGAAGGGTGTTCGAAGGAGGTAGACGGGGCGATCGGTTTGGTGGCTGGGTATAGCCAATACCACTAAATATATTGATGCGGCCGCCGTCACCGGCTGCACCCCGGGCTCACGTACAACCAAAGAAGAAGCCTCGCCGGATTGAACCTACTTAGCGCTTAAAGCCCTCCAAAAACCGCTTGAGCCAGAATGCTGGCTCCGTCAGCCCGTTCAGCCACGATCTGCGAGGTCGGCCTCGACCATTTCAAGGAGTAGGATACGAGCAAGAGTTAGCTCGCGCGGGTCGCCTAATTTTCGGCGCATGACCCTCCGCCTGGAACCGCACCAGACAGTCATCAATCCATGCTCAACGTAATACTCGCCGAAATATTTTATCTTCTCGATTTCGATGCTGACGGGTATGGCCCGCGGCACTGGCCTTCTTTTGCGGCCCATCTATTAATCACCTTTGCCAGCCACCCGACCATTTCGCGCGCGGATGAGCCAGTTCATAGACACGAACTATCGTCGCTTCGTCAACGTCCGCATACCGCTGTGTCGTCGAGGTAATGAACTCGGCCGGCGGGAGATCGATGTTCATGTTGTAGTAACCGAGCCTGGGGCTGGTCTGCGCCGTGGTCGGGGTCAGCCAGATGTCGTGCTTGGCGAAGAAGGCGCCGATCGCTCGCCGCCTAATCATTCACGAAAACCTGTGAATCCTAACTAGTTATTCACGAAAAACTCTGGAATAGACCACAGACCTCAGTCGTTTTCTTAAGAGAGCGATGGGCTGCGAGGAAGCGGGCCGCCAGCAAAAGGCTGCATGGGTGTGACTTAACCTGTGGGAGGCGCTCGCTTTGGCCATCAACATTTCTTAGGAGACACGACATGCAAGCAAACCTGGCGTCGAAACAAGCGGTGTCAGCGGCCGTCGCTGCCCTACTAGTCATACTTCCGCTGAAATTCGATTCGCCATATTCGCTCTCCGCCAACAGCGCTATGGCGGTCAAGGGTGGCAATGGACATGGCAACGCTGGCGGCAACGGAAATGGCAATGGCAATGGCAGCTCAAACGCCGCCGCAGGAAATAGCAGTTCACACCCCAGCAATCATGGCGCGGTTGCCAGCGGCCTTGGCGGCCTCAACGCGGCCCATGCCTCGGCGACCGCGCTGGCCAATGCTTCGCCGAATTCGCGCATTGGCAAGATAGCGGCATATAAGGCGGCTGCGACGACGGCTGCAACAGCGACAGCCACAGCAGCAGTGGCCGATGCCACGTCCGCCGCAGCGGCAGGAGCGCTGGCGACTGCACAGGGTCAGCTCGCCACCGATACGGCAAAACTCACCACTGATACCGCACAACTCGCCACCGATACTGCGGCAGCGAACGTTGCCGCCATCGCGGCAGATAATGCCGCCATCGCCGCCGATAACACCGCGATCGCAGCCGATACCGCGACGGTGGCTGCGGACACGACGACGGCGGCCAGTGCTGCCGCCGCGGCCGCGGCGGCTGATGCAGCGGCAGCAGCAGCTGCGGCAGCGCAACAAACCGCACTCAATGCCGCCGCGAACAAGACTCCTGTCAGCCCGGCTACCCAAGCCGCGCTCGACGGCTTACTCGTCGGGAAGTAGAAGATGCAATAACCGCCAATCGAAGAAGGCCGGAGTCCAAAGGGATCCGGCCTCCTTTCGTCTTAACCAGAACCTCAGGCGCCGGCAGAATCCGCTCCAGGCAGAGCCGCAGCGCAACCGTGTCGCCTTCCTTAGCCAGCTCAACGCACTTGCGGGTTATGGCTTCCGCCTCGCCGTCTAGGAGGACTTCCGCCGCCACCGTAGCGGCATTGCGCGCACCCTTGGGTCTGCCGTCAGGGTTGCCAGACTGCCCCGGCTGAAACGGCCGCCCGCGAGTTGCATGTTGTTTTTCCGCTGTCTTTTCAGTCATTCGACATCCGCTTCACACTCATTAACGATCATCTTTCGCTCTTCCGAGAATAGATCGCCGCGCCGTTCGTTTTTCCGAATGGAGACACAAAACCGCGAGGCAAACGACCGATGAAGGGCGCGCTTACCGTGCTCGTGTTCTGGGGCTGTAGTGCCCTGATTTGCCTGCCGGCTCTGTTTGGGGGGTCGGCAGCCTATCTGGCCTTGACGTTTCTCGTCTTGCTGTTGGGCTTTAGCGCCTACCTCTATTCGCCAAGATTTGCTGGCCTCGTTGACGATCTGCTGAGACGCACGAAAGCGATTTGAACAACGGGGGACGAGGTGTTGAGCGCGTAACTCCGGGGGGACGTTGCGCGCTCCACCCTTCCCGAGGAGTCTGGGACAACCTATATTGCGATCCATGCTGACGAACAAACCCATGGCTGGCTGGCGGATTGTTGCGGGCTTCTGGGGGGCCAGCGCCCTGTTCGGAATGCCCATCAAGGAAATATGGGGGGACGGGGCCGCTGCAATATTCGCTTTGGTATTCCTCATTACCCTAAGCACCTACCTCTACTCCAAACGCTTTGCCGCCTTCGTCAACGGATTGCTGGCGCGCGCAAACCTCATTTGACGGCTCCCAGGGCACCCCGAGCGAGGTAAGCATTTCCTCGCCCAAGTGCTCGTAGCCTTCATGGACGACGATAACGCGGCCTTCTGGCGTCCATCGCGGGGCCGGATCACTAGCGCGCCTACCGAAGCGCCGCAGGATCACCCACAGCACACCCTCGGGCCTCTGCCGCTCCAACCGTTCGACCCTTCGCACCATGGCGTTAGTCATTCGCCACCGCCTTAGCCTCACGAGCACGCCGATTGGATGCACTAAGATCCCGGAATTCAGGCGCTCACGATGCACTCGTTGACACTTCGCCGCAGACTTTCGGCGATCGATGGCGCTATCCATCAACTACCCCATCCAACAGGGCAGCCGCAAAAATCAGCCGCTTTGCGTTGCCGAATCCTCGTTTAGGTATAACAATCGGCTGAGCGAGGACACTCTCGGGGCTGCGATCAAGGGATGGGCGGCTCAAAGGGTTCTTTACTCCAGGACCGCTGTCTCGTCGTTCAGTGCCGACGAATTTCTGCAGGCGGTTTGCGACGCTGCGCGTCAGAGCTTCCCTCCGGGCATCGAGATAGACTGCCAGGCGGATCCTGAAAAGCTATCGAATGACGTAGCGATGCCTCTCGCACTGATTCTGAACGAGCTGCTGACCAATGCAGTCAAGCATGGACTTAGCGGCCGCCAGGAAGGTTCTGTTCGAGTTCGGCTAAAACGGGAGAATGAGACATTCCTGCTGTCGGTTGAGGATGACGGCCCCGGTTTCGATCTAGAATCAGCCGGGGATAAGTCGTCGGGATTGAAAATTATCCGGGCATTGGCCCGGCAACTTGCCGGTCGTTTCGAAGTTGCCAACAGACCGACGAGCCGATGCATTGTGCAGTTTGGCGGCCAATAAACCTCCGTCTGTAGAATTCCGCGACGGACACTCCGCGAATTCCTCAATCCAAATGTGGCCCGCGCCACTGGTAACTTGGGCAAAGCACTGCGAAGCGCAAATCAGGCTGGCAACCGCGCGATCAGGAAAGGAAGTGCGGGATGCAACCTGCTATTCCTTGAACCATGGCCGAATAGGCAGCCGGCCACTCGATTCAGCGACCTTCCCGCCGCTCGCGAAGAGAGTCTCTTCAGGACATAAATAGGAACAATGGAACCCGGCGGGTTTGGGCACGTTTGGGGCGTGGAACTTTTCGCGCTCGGAGGAGATCCATGGAAACAAAAACGATCGCGCAGCGCCTGGCCGTGGCCGAGGCCCGCGTCCAGCAGGGTGATGGCATGGTGAGAAGGCAGCGAACACTCGTCCGCCACCTGGAGCGACATAGTCTTGGCACTTTTCACGCGAGCAGGCTCCTGAAGCAGCTGGAGGATACTCAAGCCGCCTTTATCGCGGAGCGTGACCAACTGGAACTTGAGATGGCTTTGTCGTCAGCCAGTCAGGCTGAACCAGCCATCGGCGGAGGAACCAGCGGATACAATACGGCGTAGCCCGCCCACGGTTTGCCGAAGCGGCTAATTAGCGGTCTGGTTTCGGGGCTTCTTGTCGGCCGATATGTGTGGGTGGTTGCTATCCACTTGCAAAGGCGCACCGTCGCCCGATGAACCCGCATGTCGGTGACCGCGTCAGATTCAAAAAAAGCGCTCCGCTCAACTACAAGAGAGAACGAGCCGGAAAGACCGGCGTTGTCACGGCTGTCGTCCCGGACGTCCCTGATCATGGTGCTCCTCTTTTGGAGGTCAGACTTGATGACGGTCGCACCGCGTCGGGCGTTCAATCGGATTTGGTTAAAACAGTGCACATCGGCGCAGCACAGTTAGACGGACGCTCCTTCCGCGATGAAAAGGGGCCCATTTTGGACCCCTTTTTCATGGCGCATGGGCGAGGCACCGGTTCGGGACCGAGCTCTTCGCAAAGCTAAAATGAGTCGAGCGAGGGCCGACACTGAGCCCTTGGGCGAAGCGGTAATCGCGTCTACTCGAGAAGCTGAATCTGGCTGATGAAGGATTTGGCGGCGCCGTTGCCTTTGGCGCTTTCGGTGTCGATGGAAATGCCGAGGCCCGTGATTGCCGGCACCTCGCTCTGGCCGAACAATCGCCTGAAGGCCTCCGCAATCGGATATTCAGTGGTCAGCACCTGGCCCATCTGGGCCCGACTGATGCAAACGTAACGGCCGCCCGCTTTGAAATACCGGCCCGTGAATCCCTTGCCGATCGGGTCCGATTCGCAGAGGGACAAACCGATGAAATATGGAATGTCGGGTATGAAGGCGGATCCGCTGGGCAGTTTCTGGTTGCCGAAGAAGACGTAAACCATGATCGCTTCGCTTCGGATGCCTTGCACATAGGAGGCGCCGAGCGGGAAAACGTCCACGCCCCATTTGATCCGGATTTTTGAATAGCTGGGTACGTTCACCTGGCTCACCAGGAGACCCGCCGCCTTATCTTCAGTTTCCAGGACAAGGTTGTTGCCGGCGGGAACGAAGACAACCCGGCCAGCCTCACGTTTCAGTTCATATCCCTTGCCGGCAAGCCAATCGATCGGCGATCCGCCACCGTAGTCGGAGAACGACGTATTGTAGGAAATAATCGGCGTGCTCTGTGCCGGGACCGCAAGGGCGGCGACACCCAGCAGTGTCCAGATGCCGAGTTGACGCAGGCGTAACATGATCGAAATTCCTTCGCTCGGGGCCTATTGCCCTGTCTTACATGTCGGGAGGCGGGCGAGGAGGCGCAAGAGGCGGAAAGCACGCGCGCCGCAGATCCGGGGAAATTCGGCGCAATCGCCAGCACCCGAAACTCCGAGTTTGCCGGTTCTGTGGTGCTGGGGCTGTTCAGAATTGATCACCCGGCAGCCAGATCAGGGCGCCGGACTTGTCACGCGCAGCGGGCCGGCGGGAAGAAACTGTCTGCTCCGGCGCCTGCTGACTTACGATCCGGTCTTCAGTCAAATTCTATCGCATCGGCCTCAGTCGCCTCGTCCACAACACAAATGTCTAAGGTGCTAGTGGCGCCCCGTCCTTCCGCTGCCGGGGCAGCGCTTAATCGGTGCGATCGCTCTTGCCTGTGCCGATGGATAACCCTCGGGCTAAGCAGCAACCCTAAGGTTGGCCTGACGTCGCCTATCGGAGCTGTCTACTGCAGCACATCAAACAGGAACGGGCCATTCCCCGAGCCTGCCGTCGCCAAATCGGCTTTTATGATCTCTTGGCAAAGTTGAAACGTACTCTTGAGATCATTGGCGGCAGCTGCCTTGGTCGCATCCGTCATGGTCTTGTCCGCCATTATTGCAGCGACTGCAGCGCCTGGGTCGGGGTTCGTACTTAGGAAGCTGATGCACGCATCCGTCAAATGGCCCTTTTTCACGATGGTGGTGACAATGGTGGTTACCGCAGCGGAGACGGCTACTGCAGTATCCTTGTTTATCGTGCTATCGCCCGAAGTAGGACCCTCGCTGAATCCGCCACCGCCCGCCGCCGTGGCATTCGCTGACGTGATTGCAGCATTGAGATTTTGTTGTATTGCCTTCGTGGCGGCCTGCGCCTTTTGGTAGTCATCCCTGGCAGAACTCAAAGCGCTTTGGTCAGCCGGTATTTTGTTTTTTGTCAAATCGTCGATTTCCTTTTTTGAGGCGTCAGTGGGCGGGTTGATTGCTTGGTCTGCCTTCAACTTGTCATTGTCCGCATCTAGTTGCTTTTGTGCGTCATCCGCGGCCTTCTTCTTCTGAGCTTCCGTCGTTTGGGCATTGTCCAGCTGTGCTTGCGTGTTCGTAACGTTGGCAGCGGCACCTGAATTTGCGTTGCTGGCAAGGAGGGGCTGCCGAGCCGCAACTGCACCGGTCAGCTGCTCGATGGCAAGTACGCCTAGGCTAAGGTCCTGAGACCGCTCCAGAAGCTGAACTACGTCACGGCTGTTTAGTTGACGGTTGTGTGCTGCCTCACATATC
>Ga0207137_1120_pt1 | contig 12907 bp, 13 predicted proteins | sample Alteio_BWMinHeat_9_FD_153572 | JGI IMG/M metagenome (GOLD analysis project Ga0207137, IMG submission 153572) | Enriched cells from forest soil in Barre Woods Harvard Forest LTER site, Petersham, Massachusetts, United States -... | ecosystem: Environmental > Terrestrial > Soil > Temperate forest >...
AAGGCGGAGATCCCGAGTATGCGCACTAGAATACGGTATAGATGAAAGGTGCAACGGCCGAAGTGTTTGCTAGAACGAGAAGTAATGCGACTAGAAATGTTACTACGATGACTGGCAGCAGCCAGTACTTCTTCCGTGCTCGAAGGAATCTAGAGAATTCGCGTAAAAACGATAACATTGGAACCTCTCCTACTCAGAACTGTTGCGTCATGCTTTCGGGAGTGGGCCCCGGCATCTCCCGGGGAATCCAGTAGGTGTCTTGACCAGGCGCCCGCTTTAGGCGCAGCAGGTCTTTCCCAAACGTCCGTAAGACAATTCCCGTGATGGCGAATCCAAAGAAAAACAATAGCGCCATAGCTACCGGGCTAATAGCGTAGTGCAGCAATAGCGCCAATCTAGCCCAAATCACGTTAAAGGGATGCAGGACTCGGGGTATTGCAAGAGCAATCGCGAACAACGCGCCACTCAAGGCAAAAGCCCACCAGCGGATAGACCCTCCATGCCTTAGCGGCAATAAAGCGATGGCAGCGAACACGACACAAAAAACCAGCCCAAAAGTGCGGTCGGAGGAAACCTTGAATGCGCTCTCCGTGCTTAGCGGCTCGTGATGGGCTCCCGATAATTCGCGTGCCAACGCCATCTGCAAGTGAATCCGTATTGTAGCAGTATAGAAATGCAGAAACGTAGCTAGGTCGCTCTTCGAATTTCAATTGCCTGGATCAAGGCCCGCGACCGCATGCCCATGGCAGCGTTTAGAATGATCAGGCCACCTGTCGGCTGATTAACCGGCAACGGGAGGGCTACCTCTATCGTGCCTGAGGTTGCCCCCTTTATCCGTTCCGCTATGAACGATTTCCGGTCCTCGGTCAGAATTCCAAATCCAATGCGACCTTCCAGTACCTGTGCTCGAACAACCACCTTCAGTCCTGTCTCTGAATGTCGCTCAATTGGGAGCGCTGCCGCGTAAGCCCATTGTTGTGACCCCGTAGTTATCATCAAGCCAGCTTTATCGCGATGAAGTGACGCGTCGCGAAAAGCCGGCCGAGCCAGGTCTAGACCAATTGTGGAAATCAACCGGTCCGGCGGCAGCGGCATGGTTGCCATTAGCGCCACGTCCTCAATGACAATTTGCGAGCGAGTCTTATTTCCGGCTACGTTACGAATAATCAACGCTACCGCTTCGTCAGGAACGAACACCGGCACATATATATCGCTCATGCTCGATGACGGATCAACAGCCACTTCTGTCTGAAACCGCTGATGAATATCGAGCACCCCTAACCCGATCTGACCGTTCAGCACGCGAGCGCGGAGGTACAACCCGCGCGGCCCCTGCAGATTAGGAGGCATGCTGATGGGCCAAGACGCCGCGAAAGCCGCCTGCTCATCCGACGTGATCACTTTGAGCGGATGTCCCCGCTCGATCGTCGCTTTGTTGTAGGCTAGCTCAACTTCGTCAAGGGATATAACACCATCGATACGGTCCTTGAACGAGGATTGGCTGGTGTTGCACGTAGCCGATACTTCAGTGGCCGCAAAGGAGGGAACTGCGGGCAACGTGGGCGCCGGGCCTCGGCGGGGTAATCGCCCGCTCTCGATTTCCTGGCGAACGGTAGGAATCAATTGTTGGAATACGATCCATGCCTTCACACGCTCGCCGACCTCTGTCATGTGAATGGCGTCAATGAAGAGATTCGGATCTTGCGGTAAAAGTTCCGCCACCTTGAGGTAAGGAACCCGCCGACTCTCTGCGTAGCGTCGAAAGACCAAGTTCTGGAAATCTGCGAGGCGGCGAATGTCAGCATAGCGAAGGGGCCATAGGACCGTGTTCAACTGCTGGTAGATAAACTTGTGGGCGTTTGGAGAAAGAGCGAGATTGTCGCTGGCAAGCCACTCAAATGAGCACAGCACGAGCTGACCACCGTTCGACCGCAGAGTTTCCCGGATGTTATCGAGGTTCTTGAGAATGATTGGCAACTGCGAAGGCAGATGCGAGCTGTTGACATCCGGGTTCTTTGGATCGACTCCTAGGGGCCACACCAGTTTGTACAAAGGTTTGCGAGGCTCCCCCGCCGAGACGAACCCGTTCAGAGCACGATCGGTTAGTTCGCCCAACGCGGAATGAGCTCTAATCAGTTTGGGAACCCGATGGACTTCCGTCGACTCGCCTGCGTCAATCTGACTACGAGGCGGAATCGGCGGTATAACCATTCTGCCCGCGCCGAACTGATTCGCACCCTCGTAGTACACCACGATATCGGGGTCTAAGGGCATGATTTCTTCCCGCACTATCGGCGCTATATCTTCTGAATTGATGCCTTCCCGACCGGCGTTCAACACCTCAAATCGAACGTCATAACGCTGTGCCGCCGCGAAGCGATTCAGCCAATCAACGACGTGCTCGGGATAGGAGAATGCGAAATTGTGGCTGTTGATTGTTGTCGAAGCACCAACAAAAGCTATACGAATCGTCTTAGGAGGTTTCGCTAGAGCTATCCGCGGGCCACGCAGACCGAATTGGTTTGTTACCAAACCCGAAGGTAGCGTGCTATTTATAGGAAAACGGTAGTAAGGATGAACGCTCCGCTCCGGAGGATCGAAGGCGAGCACCGTCCGGGGATAGTTCTTAAACATGCTGTTCGGCGCGCAAACGTTAGTCTGAACATATAGCCGATTCCAAAGATATTGAGCCTGGGGACCGTAAATACCCCGTCGCACAAAGTCGTCGTATCTTGCTTGCGCTACTTTAGAAACACGTTCCCGGCTCGTGAGTGGAGGGGGGTCTTCTGAGAACCAGCGCCGATCCGTACCAGGCTCAGCGGGCAGTTCGGCCACGTAACGGGCGGCGCCGACCACGTCCAGGTCTTTATCGATTGCAACCTGCTTTGCAACGGGTTGCAGTTCCCTCAAAGCGCGTGGTCCGACGAGCCGCAGGGCAGCTTCGCAGAGCAGTACGGCCGCGATAGTCGAAAAAGCGATCAACAACACAGATTTGTTCATTTAGGCATCGTTCACCCGCAATAATATGCGGAACAACTTACCAGCCCATATCGCTCAGAATCTTGTTCATATCGCATCCAAGAAGCCGAGAATAAATTGCCGCTCCTTCCGAAGTCAAATGAGAATTGTCGAAATATAAATCGTTGCTATATTGAACATGTGGATAAAAATCCGGGTCGACAAAGCCCATGCCCCGCTTCTTCAGAATCGGAACTATTCTGTTGAGCATGAATTGCTTGGCGCAACGCCTCTCCGAGTCGGAAGGCCACGAGCCGGGGGCGTCCTCAATGTAATTGACAATCATATGCAGCCGATATCTAGAAACCAAATCAAGTATCTTGTTGAATGTTTTCATGTATACTTGGTTAGCCTCGAATTGACATACGCCAGCGGTACCGGTATGCGGTGGCCATAGCTTCGACTGCTGTTCCTGAAAGAATTCGCGGTCGATAACGATGCGATCATAACCTCCATCCGCGCGGGTCGTCTCGATTGAGTTTGTGATTCCGTCTTTCGCCACTGGGGACATGGACGTGACCCGAGTGTCCCGTTTTAAGCGTTCGAGGATCTTTGCGGCTGCGGCGCTGTTGAGCTCGGCACGAGAAGGCACAGCGACTGGCAGTATCGCAAATTTGTCGTCGTCGCCGGAAATCCTGTCTGTTGGCAGCCCCTTGCCAGGCGATATCGCATGTACATGTCGCCTCAACACGACCTGCTCAAGCGAGGCCAGGAATTTCTTCCGCCCCTTCACAATGATGTCGACCGGAGAGTAAGGGGACTCCTCGTACTCCTGAATTGCTCGTTTGACAGGATAGCCGTCAAGTATATATTCTGCCAGGTCAGCTATTCCGAACGCGTATTGACCCGGAATCCACCAGCGATCGCCAATAGGAACAAAGTTATGGTGGCTGAGAGACCAGATAATAACGGTATCCTTTGGCACATTCTTGAAGACATCGCGGAATTCGAGATACTGAACAGGCATCCACAGCCCAAACGAGGCGAGGTTGTAAGATGGCCTCGCGGTGATCGGGTCGATAACGCGGGGCTGGATGTCTGTGTAGGTTCGGCTGTCGCCGACGAAGAGCAGTCTGTAACCATTTCTTGCTGCGAGGTAGGTTGTAACCTTGGAAGAGGGAATAGAGTATGCCCTTGGTCGCAAGAACACCGGTGTTGCGAGCCACGAAGCGAGGCTTAGGCCGAAGACTCCAGCGTACATCCACATACGATATTGTATTGTGATTCTCACCATCTAAAATCGAAAATAGATGAAAGGCTGATTTCCCTCACTTGAAAAAGCAAACGAAGCCAGGACCATGATGGCTAGCGCAGGAGCTTTGACTAGGGGATGCAGTGCCGATGCCCATTCTTGAAGGTCAAAACGTTCATCACAGATGCAAAACGCTATTGTGACTAGGGCCAATCCACAGACAATCAGCTCCTGTAATGTCACTGTTGCTGGCAAAGAAAACGAGAAGAGGCGGTGTATAACGCTCAGAAAGTCGTCGAAAGTACGAGCCCGAAAAGGTATCCACAACAGCGCAAAGAGATTGAACGTCATCAGTGACCACGCAAACCGCACAGCGTTCCCGCGCATTCCTAGCCAGGAGTTAATTTTCGTCTCCAGCCCCAATATGCGCTCCAAACAAAGAAGCGTACCATTGACCGCACCCCAGATGGCAAAGTTCCAAGAAGCTCCATGCCATAGCCCGCCGAGAGTCATCGTAATCATCAGGTTGCGGCAAATGGCTGTAATACGCCCTCTCCCGCCACCTAGTGAAATATAGAGATAATCGCGAAGCCAAGTCGAAAGAGAAAGATGCCAGCGTTTCCAAAAATCAGAAAGGCATGAGGCGATGTAGGGACGTCGAAAATTATCCGGGAGAGTCACTCCTAGTAATCCGGCCGAACCAATGGCGATGTTGGTATATCCAACGAAATCGAAGTAAATTTGAAGTGAGAAGGCGTAGATGCCGACTAGTGTTGCAAGTGAATCGGCTACGCCGGCAGATCCGTAAGCCGCGTCAGCGATCGGCGCCATCATGTCGGCAAGTACAGTCTTCTGGAATAGACCCAAAAACATCATTTGGAAATATCTCTCAAACTCAGTTTCCGTGAATGTTTTCTCGGTGTCTATGTTCTCGAAAAAATTGTGGGGTCTGATGATAGGCCCAGCAGTCAGTTTGGGGAAGAAAACAATGAAGTAGTTGAATTCCCGCCACTTTGTGCGGGGCTTGAATTTGTTCCTATATACGTCCACGACGTAACTGATCGCCTCGAACGTGTAAAAAGAGATCCCAACAGGAAGGAGAAGGTTGATGGTCGGCCCGTGTAACCGCAGGCCCCACACGTTCAGTATTTGAACCCCAGTCGATAAAAACAAATGCAAATACTTAAACATGGAGAGGATTAAAAGATTCGATGCGATAGAAGCAACCAGCCACCGTTTTCTTACGAGATCCGAACCTGCCGCTCCGATTTGTCGAGCGGCGATAAAGTCGAACAAGGTGCCGAAGATTATCAGAAGCGTTAAATAGCCATTGCTAGCGTAGTAAAAATAAAAACTAGCAGCCGTGAGGAATAGTACACGCAGGCGAACGTAAGGACGTAGGCCAGCGGATACAAGTAAGACTACGAGGAAGAATGCCCAGAACTCGGCTGTATTAAAGGCCATTGTTCGTGGGGGTTGCTCGTATTGGAAGTTGCCGACCCGATGGCGGTTGATTGCTTGTGACGCGTGCGGGCGAAGCGTGATCTACCAGGAGCCGTCGATATGTGTCGGTCGGATAATCCCCAGCGGGAATGGAAGGCGCTTGAGCTCTGCTTGTACTCTCTAGGGCAGCGGAGCGACACGAGATTTCCTCAATAAGTAGCAGAAGGACAAGGATGTCTGTTGCCTCATTTAACGTCCCTGCCGGCTGGATCGTGAAAGCATGCCTCCTTGCGCGGGAATTACCAAAGTGCCATCTCTCAGGCGCACAAGCGAAGGTCTTCAGTTCTCGTAGTGAATCCCTGATGTCCCCTCTCCTTATAGGCTTTCCGGGAAACCAATGAATCCATATGGTAGCAGTATTGTGCCGGTGCGTGAGCATAATCAATCTACTGAGATTCACGAACTCTGCAAAACCGTTTTGATAATATTGTTCGCCTCTCGTTCTATCGTCTTAGCGCTGCTACTCCTTGCGGATGGAGCTCAAGCACGCATTACGTCCGGCGCGAACAGGATCGCCGCGTCCGATGGGGAGGTCCAACCGTTCAGAAAAGCTTCTACTACGTCGGACCTGCCGAGAAATTGGCGACCGGCTTCTCATTTCGTTTGTGTCGCGTCGGCAACTCGTTGGGCTTGAACCTGGCGATGACATTCACGTCCGCCTACGCCGGGGAAGGCACATATACGTGTACGAATCTGATGCAATGGAACCCGCAGCCGTCTGGCAGATTCGGGGCTTCGATCGGTACGATGATCAGCTAAATCGCTTCAAGGTTGCCACTCAGCGCTGAGCCTGCGTAATCGTCACACTTACTTGAGAGCAGTTAGGATTTCTAAAGCCACCCATGCTATAGTCGTCGTTTCGAATAGGAGCGAAAACCGCTCACAAGGGTTCCGAGTAGGCCCCTTTATGCGTAGTCTCTCCGTAAGCCCGATGGATCCTCAGGGTGAACAGTCAATCGTACATCATCCAGTATTTGCCGAGTTCGCACGCTATTCGGGTAAAGTTCCCGCGGGTTTCCAGGTCGACTTCCTAGGAGCTCTGATGTGCCGGGATTTTGTCATGGGCGCGGAGCCGCTTCCTCCACACACAGAGACAACCTATCCGCCCATCGATGAAGAGTACTTTGAGTGGATCGATATCTTAGAATCGGTGTGTTCCGCCCAGGGAGAATACGTGATGTTTGAACTGGGGGCGGGATACGGCCGTTGGGCGGTTCGTGCTGCTTGCGCATTAAGACAACGTGGAGCCATGAAGTGCCATCTTCTGGCTATCGAGCCGGAGCCTAAACATTTTCAGTGGCTACGCCAACATTTTCTTAACAACAGTTTGGATCCGGAAGCGCATACGTTGCTCCAGGCTGTGGTACGCGACGTAACCGATGATTCTCTTTTCCTCATTGGATCTCCGGAAGGGCGTAATTTCCAGCCCGACCGATGGTATGGTCAGGGGATCACGAACTGGTCTACAGCCGCCCTATACGCCGCCTTCCGAGTTCTTAGGCCTGACAATGGCAGGCAGGCGATCAAAGTTCCTTCGGTAACGCTCCAGAACCTCTTAAAGGATTTTGAGTGCGTTGACCTGATTGATTTTGACCTGCAAGGCGAGGAACTCAAAGTTATTCGATCGGCGCTTGACGCTCTCGACCGTAAGGTAGCCCGGCTACACATTGGTACTCACGGACGAAAGATCGAAACGGGCCTGAGGGCTTCGCTGGCCGAACATGGGTGGAACTGCCTGGCGGATTACCCCTCTTCGTCAACGAGTGAAACGCCGTGCGGCCCTGTAAGCTTCCAAGACGGCGTCCAAAGTTGGATTAATCCGAGGTTGGCCTCAGTGAATCGTGGTAGGTCTTTCACCAAAGTGGACGCGGTCCCGGCCGAGTTTCACGCGATCTCAGATGCCGAGGCGGAAATTCGTTTGCTTGATCGCGCCCGGGTTCTATTCGAGCCACGGGAACTTGCTCCTTATCCTGGTTGGCATTTCGATATCGACTGGTATCGCGACGAGCCGAAACTGCAGGAACGCCGCACAATCTGGAGTTCCTTCTATTCCGCCGGAAAACTCGCCGAGCTTGATGTTGAATGGCACGGTGTTCGTCTCACCCTATATTTGGGCAACGATTTGAGTAAGCAGCTATTTATCACAGGCTGCTTGGACCCGAACGAGTTTGCCCTACTGAATCGATTTCTGGAACCCGGCATGCGATTTGTCGATGCTGGCGCCAATGAGGGACTGTATGCGCTGTTCGCCGCCGCCCGTGTCACCGATGCTGGCGAAGTGTGGGCCTTCGAGCCTAGCTCCAGGGAGCTGGCGCGTTTGCGGCACAATTGCTCGCTCAATGGCTTCTCCCACCTGAAAGCGGTCGGATGTGCGCTTTCCGACGCTAGTGGTGTGGCGACACTGTCCGTAGCCGAGGAGGGTCACGCCGGCCATAATACACTCGGCCAATTATCCGATGGAGTGCGTCAAGTCCTCACCGAGGAGGTGCCGGTTCGAACCCTTGACGATATCGCCGCTGCCGAGAATTGGGAACGTGTCGACGTTCTCAAAATAGATGTTGAAGGCGCCGAGCTGCGGCTGTTAGAGGGGGCCAGACACGTGCTTCTGACGATGCGCCCGCTGATTCTTTTTGAATGTTCACCCGCGGCGCTGGAAAGGAATAGGACCACCGTCACGCAGTTGCTCGATTTGCTTCGCGGTCTTGACTACGCAATCTACTGGTTCCATCCTAACACCGGACTCCCGGCACTCGCGGGATCGGACAACTATAGCGACAACATGGTCGCGGCGCCCAAAGAACGTCCTTTTCCGTTTATCACCTACTAGTATGGTTCCGGTTATAATCGGTGCTGAACGGACATTCGAGTTTCCATGGCTAACCCTCTTGCCCATGCTGATCTTGAGAGCACGCCCCTAGCTAAGGTCAACGCCTACTGGAACGCGCGCCCGTGCAACATCCGGCATTCTGCAAAACCGGTGGGGACCAAAGAATACTTCGACGAAGTCGAAGCCCGCAAGTATTTCGTCGAGGCTCACATTCCGGACTTTGCCGAGTTCGATCGATGGAAGGGCAAAAGAGTTTTGGAGATCGGTTGCGGCATCGGTACCGACACCATAAACTTTGCCCGCCATGGCGCACAGGTGACCGCCGTGGACCTTACCGAAAAATCGCTGGAAGTCGCTCGCCAAAGAGCGCGCGTCTTCGGCCTCGAAAACCGCATCCGGTTCATTCAAGCGAACGGGGAGGAATTGAGTTCTTATGTCCCGGTGGAGGCCTACGATCTGGTGTACTCGTTCGGCGTGATCCACCACACCCCGCACCCCGAACGTGTCATCGAGCAAATCAAGAAGTATGTCAAGCCTGATACCTCGATCCGCATCATGGTATACAATCGCTGGTCCTGGAAAGTGCTGTGGATCGCGCTTGTTTACGGAAAGGGCCAGTTTTGGAAGCTGGACCGATTAATCGCGGAATATTCGGAAGCGCAAACCGGCTGCCCAGTCACTTACAGCTATTCGCGCCAGGGCGGAAAAAAGCTTCTTCAAGACCAAGGCTTTCAGGTCGCGCACACATTTGTGGATCACATTTTCCCCTACAGTATTCCCGAATATGTGCAATATCGGTATAAGAAAGTATGGTATTTTCGTTGGATGCCGCGCTTTCTTTTTCGCAGCCTGGAACGCTTGTTTGGGTGGCATCTCTGTCTGATTGCACAACCGCACTGAACGATGGACAACGTGCAACCGTACATCTCCCTCGTTGTCACCGCCAGGAATGACGATCACGGCGGGAACCTCCTCGGCAGGATGCAAATCTTCGTCAACGGGTGGATCGATCAATGCCGCCGGCACAGTCTTTCGTCAGAACTGATCATTGTGGAATGGAACCCGCCGCCCGATCGCCCGCGCTTACGCGACGCCTTGCGTTGGCCGGAAGACTTCGGCGCATGCCGCGTCCGTTTCATCGAAGTTCCTGGCGAACTGCATCGCCGCTACGCCCACGCCGATGCATTGCCGCTGTACCAGATGATCGCGAAAAACGTTGGAATCCGCCGGGCTCATGGACTGTTCATTCTGGCTACGAACATCGATATTCTTTTCTCCAGTGAGTTAGTCGCCTTTCTCGCGGAGCGTCAATTAGAACCGGGTCGCATGTATCGAGTCGATCGATACGACGCCATGGGCGAAGTGCCCTTGGAGGCAAGCCTGGACGAGCAGCTCGAATACTGCAAGAGCCACGTGCTCCGCATCAATTCGTTGACAGGAACCGTAGCTACGAGTCCCACTGGGCGGCCCGAGCCTGAATCTTCCAGCAAACGAGTGGTAATCTTGTGGCGCCAACTCCAGGGTGTGATCCACCGACTGGCGTCAGAGGGGCGCCTTGTCACGGTCACTTTCCCAGTCTCACCGACCGTGAAACGAGCAGCGCGCTTCTATCTAAGATGGGGCGGTTTGATAGGAATGACTCGCAACGCCGGCCGCCTGCTTCTGGGGAAACGTCCGCTCCGAAAGACTGCCGCGGCGGACCAGTCATCTCCAGAAATCGAATCGCTCCCCAAATTCGAATTCCTCCACACCAACGGCTGCGGCGACTTTACCCTGGCTGCCCGGCAACACTGGTTCGATCTCCGCGGCTATCCCGAGTTCGACCTCTTTTCGATGAATATCGATTCCGTCTTTTGCTATGCCGCTCATTACGGAGGCGCGCGGGAAGAGGTCCTCCCGGAGCCGATGCGGATCTATCACATCGAGCACGCCACTGGATCGGGATGGACGCCGGAAGGACAGGACCAGCTTTTCAAACGCATTGCCGCCAAGGGGCTCGGGTTCGTCTCTTATGGAGACGTAATCGGCTGGGCGGAACAGATGCGCCGTCTGAATTGCACCATGATCTTCAACCACGAAGACTGGGGACTCGCTGACTTCGACCTAGTAGAAACAGAGCCGATTCCGGCTCCAGCTCTGGATGCTGTCCGCGCCTCCGCTGACCGGGCGTAGAGGTCTTCACACCCCTCGGTCGTCCCGACATGTCGATCTCAAGGTTGTGTCGTAGTCTTCCTGTTGTCCTGCCGGCTCAGTTTGCGAATGATGTCGGCCACGTATTTGAGCGTTTCTGGAATTTGCGGTACGCCGCGTTCTTCATCGACGCGGCCGGCTCCTGCGTTGTAAGCTCCCAGGGCGAGCGGCAGATTGTCATCGTATTTGGTCAGCAGAAACTTGAGCAGCTTGGTTCCCGCTTCTACGTTTTGTTCCGGATCGAACGGGTCTTGCACTTCCATCTCGCCCGCGGTAGCAGGCATCAGTTGCATCAATCCGACAGCGCCGCTAGACGAAACGGCGCAGGGCCGGGCGCCGGATTCCTCCTCGATCATCGCGTGGAGCAAATCGCTGCTGACGCCTTCTTTTTGAGCCGCATGATCGACCACCGGATCAAGTGCCTCTGGAGGCAACGGCTCGCAGTCTTCAAGGGGCGTGCTGTCCAGGGCGATCGGAACCAGGAAAAAGGACCGCGCGCCAGGCGGCATATTGGGTCGAACCACGGACGCTGCTTGCTTTTCCACGGAGGAGCGCTGGCTGGCAATCGAAGGCGCCATAGCTGCACGGACGGACGTCTCAAAGTTCGCAGGCGCCTGCGCCCAGGCTGGCGCCAGCCAAGCCACGACGACGGTCAGACTAAACAGCGATTGAGCCAGCCGGCGGATTGTTAGGGTCATAGGGTTGCATTCCAGGCACACTCAAACCGGGCGCCACTGCTACCGGATTCTGAAGCGCGGACGGTACCCAAGTGTAGCCATAGCTTTGTCGTAGGCTTGTGACTTGGGATGGATCCCAGCCCCACAACATGATGGGCACATCGATTTTGTAGCCTTGAGTTGCAAGCTGGGTCCCCAATTGCGTTCGCTGACCTTGATCGTTGATGCTTCTTAGTTGTTGTACAGCGGCCGGTTGCTTCGCCCAATAAGCATCGTCGAAGGACTGATCTGGGTGTTGCGCAGGCTGAAGGTCTTGCGAAGAAGCCGCTGACACCGCGCTCGAGTTGGAAGGGCTGCTCATGAAAGGAACCAAGGACGAATTACTCGCCCCCGCTGAAGTTATTTTCGGACTGGCCGCTGCCGCTTCTTTTGCAGAAGAATCGGGGCCAACCGCCGCGGGCGCGATCGAAATGTTCACACGATTCGGATTGATCCCGAACTTGTGCAGCGTTTGCGCCACGGCTTCCGACAGCGCATTTTCGAAACTGTCGAGCGAAGACGGATCGGTTGAGCTTCCTAGAGTGCCGGCCACTGAACTGCTCATTGCGGCCGACACGTTGTTTAGTTGAATCATGTCTTATCTCCTCTAAAATCACGAAACTGCTTTGGCCCCCATTAACTTATAGATGTAAGCCAGAATTTCGGCCACGGCACGATATAGGTGCGATGGAATCTGTTGTCCTACTTCCACGGACTTGTACAAGGCTTGCGCCAATGGCGGATTCTCGATCAATGGAACTTGGTATTCCAACGCCCGCGCGCGAATACGCAGTGCCAGATAGTTCTTACCTTTCGCCACCACGACCGGGGCCGGCATGGTTTCGTGGTGGTAACGAATGGCGACCGCGTAGTGGATCGGGTTCACCACCACGGCAGTCGCGGTCTTCAATTCGTCCATCATCCTGCGGCGGCGCGCATCGCGCTGCAGGCGGCGGATGCGCATCTTGATTTGCGGGTTGCCTTCGGTTTCCTTAAGTTCTTCGCGAACTTCGTGCTTGCTCATTCGCAATTGCTTCGCAAAGCGCCGCTTCTGGCGGAACAAGTCGATCGTGCCGAACAGCACAAAAAAGGCCGCGGCCTTCCACAACACGTCCATGCACAGCGAGCGCATAGCCGCGAATCCATTTTCCAGACTGGTCAACGGAACGAGCAGCAGCCGCTCTGCATTGTTCGTGACCATCCAATAGATGATTGTTCCGAAAACCAGCAGTAAGGCGCCGGCCTGGATCGCGGAGGTGAATCCCCGTTGCGGGGCGGACTTGAGCTTGGAAAGGAAGTCGAAGTTCGCCGGCTTGGGCGCAAGTTTATGCAAGCTGACCGAAAAGCCCGTCGACGTGAGTTGAAAGACAAGACCGGTGGCCACCAGAATACCGCTAGCCGCGATCAGGGGAAACAAGGTCTGCGCAAAGGCCTGGTGCAGAACCTCAACTAGCGTGGAAG
>Ga0207137_1187_pt1 | contig 12889 bp, 12 predicted proteins | sample Alteio_BWMinHeat_9_FD_153572 | JGI IMG/M metagenome (GOLD analysis project Ga0207137, IMG submission 153572) | Enriched cells from forest soil in Barre Woods Harvard Forest LTER site, Petersham, Massachusetts, United States -... | ecosystem: Environmental > Terrestrial > Soil > Temperate forest >...
GCAACCCATCCGCGGGACCGTCACTTGCCAACTTTTCAGCGCGGGAAATAGGTCCTCTCCCCGAGACGTTATACCAATAGCAGCCGGGCGTTGTACTGTCGGTGTCATTGAAAGGATTATTACTCGTGATAGTCGTTGCATCGTTATCAATTAGCGTCTTTTTAGTGAAACCGGGAGCCAGTCCGGTACTTTGAATGAGTACTCGCGTTCCAATTTGAAAATACTGGTACTCGTCAGACGGATCTTTCGAGTATGGGACGTCCAAGCTAAATGCGATGCCGGTGCGGTTGTATGTAGCTGTCGGATCTAGATCCTCGTTGTGAATTCCAAGAACAATAAAGGGAATCTTATTTCCTGTTGGAGGGTCGGTCAAATAAGTCAAATTTATACCGCCAGGATCAAGTGTAGTAGTTACATTCGTAATCGGATTCGTTGTCGTCCTGTCCGTTGGTTCTGTCGCAAAATCTGCGGAAAGGCCAAACGCAGGCTTATTGACAGTCACGGGTAGAGAAAGCGTCATCGAGCTTGCGCCGCTATCGTATGAAATTGTACAAGTCACAGTCTCCGTCGATGACGATCCAAATACGTTCCACCAATGAAAGCGAACGTGCGAGGACTCGAGCCAATCCGTTGTCAGGCCGTCTTTCCCTCCCTGCATCTGATCCGCATAAAACGTGCGTACTCGACTTCCCGATACTGTCCAGTCATAACCGTCTGGAACCGCCACAGACCCCTGCGCCACTGCAATTTGTAAGAATGCCTCCTCCCCAATCCAAATTGAGGAATCGGGCAGGGCCTCGGTATACCATGGCGACCCATCGGCGTCAAAATCGACCCATTCCATCACGAAGTCCGGCGAGTCGTCGTCTTCCTCTTCTCCGTCACTCTCAAACCCGCCTCCTGCATTAATGTTGAAATTTACTTTATATTTCTTGAAGTTACCCGCACGGTCAGTCAGGGCAACTGTTAGGACATGCGAACCAACGGAAAATGAGCTTGTGCTCATTTGTGCCGTTCCTCCGTAGTGGCCATTGACATACGTGCCGTCTACTCGGAGCTCGACGGAGCTAATGCCACTCGCCGTGTCGGTCCCGGTAACTGAAACGGTGCTGGATTGCGTAGTAATCTGGCTTACCGTCGGCGGCGTCGTATCCACCCTCACCGTCCAATCATACGCCACTGACGAAAATCCCGGATCCGTCGTTCCAACCACCTCTATGTTCCACTGCCCGTCCGGAATCGAGAAATTGCGCGCGTACAACCGCGAACCGACGACCTCGACATCGACGAACGTCGCGCCTATCTGGATCGTCCCGCCGCTGAGTGAACCAAACGGCACCGTGAATTCCGCGTACAAATCCGGCGTCGCCGTCGTGTTCCAGGCGCCGTCTGCTGGATTCACCGCGATTAGCACCGGGCGCGGGTCGTAAATCACGTGAACGGAAATGCTCGTCGCGTTGCCGACCACGTCGGTGGCCGTGAGCGAAATGTCGAACGAATCGGCGACGTTGAGCGGCGTGCTGGCGAAAACGCCCGCCAGATTTTGGCTGCCGTCGATCCACGAAAACACGCCGTTCGTCGCGCTGATGCTCGTCTGCGAATAGTCGATGCCGCTGGCGTCCGACATGGTGATGGTCATGCTCGCATAAGGATCGAAAATCGTGATCGTGCCGCTGGGCATCGACAGCGTCGGCGCGGACGCATCGGAAATGAAATCGTAGCCGCCCTGGCCCTGGTTGCCAGCCATGTCCGACACCCAAAAATCGATGTGGTGCTGTCCATCGGCTAATCCCGTCAAGCCGCTGATCGTGAATTGCGTGCCGTCAAAACTGCTGCTTCCCGAATAGGTCCCGCCGTCGATCGCGTACTGAAAACTGCTCGTGAGAAGCCCGCTGCCATACGGTGTGTTGTCGGTCCCGAATGCCGATAGGAACGCGCCTGAAATTGTGACGCTCGAACCGCCGATCAAGTCCACGCCGTTGAGCTGCATAAACGTGCCGGTCGCGGTCGCATAAGTCAGCGACGGCGCGGAAGTCATCGCCACGAAACCGATATCGGCGAACCCGACGTTGTCGGGATATGAAGCCGCCGAAATGTGTATACGCCGCTCGAAAGCCCCGGCGCAAATTCGACGTACCCGCCGTTCGGGTCGGCATTGTCACAATAACCCCACAGCAGCGTGCCGTCCCAGTTGTACATTGAAAGCAACATCCAATCGGTGTTGATCGCGCCGTAGTCGGCGTAGATCAAAAAGTTGGGATCGTTCGTGATCGTGTGGCTCGATGTGATGACATCCGAAGACGATGCGGCGCACGCAACAAACAGCGCGGCCGTCAACGCAATGATGCGCACAAAATCAAAACTTTTGCGGGGAGGAGTGAAAGACGCACGCACACGAACCTCCTTTTAGGAAGCCGTTTCAATGAAATCGCATCGTGCCGACCGCCACACTGAACCATTTTTCGCTGCGCGTGTCAATAGGCCGAATGGATATTTATTTAGATTTTACAATCGGCGAAAAACTTGCACAATTTTTGTGCAATTATTCCTCTTCGTACGGCCAGAGGCGCGGAACCCAGAGCCAGACGTTGCGGCAATATTTTTTGTAGCGATCGCCGAAGCGGCGGTGCAGGTTGTCTTCTTCGTGGATCTTGGTGAACTGCACGGCGATGAAGAGCACCGCGACGTAAATCCACAGGCCGATGGCGCTGGTGCTCACGGCCCAGACGACGGAGACGCCGAGGCCGGAGATTTGCATGGGGTTGCGCACGAAGGCGTAGGGGCCGGTGACGATCAATTTGTGTGTGGGGTCGAGCGGAAGAGGAGTGCCGCGGCCGGAGACTGCGAATTGTCCGGCGGCCCAGGCGCCGGGAACGGAGAGAACGCAGATGGCGACGACGGCGGTGCGCCATTGAGCGGAGGGGAAGATGACTTCGCCGAGCGTGGTGGACGACAGAATCATGGAAGGGATCAGGAAATAAAAGACGGCGAAGTAGCCGAAGGCGTAAACGATCGAGCGCAACATGAGCGCGCGATTTTCATCGACGAGTTTGTAAAAGATGACCGTGATGACTGGAAGCGCGCACTGGACCGGGATGTCCCAGCGCTGCCATTCCGGCGCAAGCGGCGTAATGATGTTGGCGGAGCTGACCAGCCAGCGATTCCACATGATCGCGCCGGCAATGGCCAGCAGCAGCAAGATGGGGCGGAGCAGCGAGCCGGCGTGTTCCCAGATCAAGCACAAGGCGGTGCCCAGCAGACAGCCGTAGGTGATGTGAACATCGACGGGGACGCCTTGATACAGCATGTTGTCGAGCGCGTAGCGGTAGACGCCGGCGTGGACGAGCGCGAGATCGGCGCCCAGCGAAAAGAGCGTGCGGACCATGCCCCCGATGATTGCGGCGTTGCGTTTTCGTTCGGTGAGAAAGGTGGAGTTCCAAAGCAGCCAGAGCAGGCCCGGCAGAATCGTGACGCAAGCCAGGCGCGCGATGGAGATCCAGAAGTGGATCTGGCCGTCGCTCCACCCGGAACCGGTGGATTCCATCGCCAGCACCGGCGCGCCGAAGAGGCCGCACAGGGCAGGGGAGAGGCTTTGAGAATCCACGAAATCCAAGGGCATGAGGGAACATCCAAACTCAACATGAATGCGGGACGACGAGTTTATCTATTATCGGGCGGGCGATGAACTGAATTTGCAAAAATCGCCAATGGCTCAGGGTCTCTTCTATTTGTCTCACGCAAAAGCGCAAAGGCGCAAAGAAAAATAAGAAGAATCGACACGAATTAATGAAAGTTGTGACACCGGCGGAACCAGCGGTTTGATTTTTGCGCTGTTTCATTGCCGTTCTTTGCGCCTTCGCGCCTTTGCGTGAGAAAACGGAACACGCGAGGGCGTCAATAAGCGCGGTGGAAGAGGACGACGGAGACAGTTTTAAAGAGGATGCGCACGTCGAGTTCGAGCGACCAGTTTTCGATGTAATAGAGGTCGAGCTTGACCATTTCTTCGAAGGTGAGGCGGTTGCGGCCGGAGACTTGCCAGAGGCCTGAGATGCCGGGGAGGACTTCGAAGCGGCGCAGGTGGATGGGACGGTAGTTCTCAACTTCGTAGGCCACCGGCGGGCGCGGGCCGATCAGGCTCATCTCGCCTTTGAGCACGTTCCACAACTGCGGGAGTTCGTCGATGCTGAATTGCCGCAGGAAGCGTCCGACGCGCGTGATGCGCGGGTCTTGTGTGATTTTGTAGACGATCTTACCGCGCGAATCGGCGCCTTCGGCCTCGCCGGCGATGTATTTTTTCAAATAATTTTTATGCTCTTGGACATTTTCGTCTTTGTCCGCGCCGACGCGCATCGAACGGAATTTCCAGAAGCGGAAGCGCCGGCGGCGATAGCCGATGCGCTCCTGATAGTAGAATATCGGGCCGCGATCGGAGAGTTTGACGGCGATTACAGCAGCGAGGAAGACAGTGGGAACCAACAGCACCAGCAGGGCGAACGAGACGACGATGTCGAAGATGCGTTTAAAGAGAAAATTGACGCCTTCGATGCGCGAGCCGCGCATGCCCAGCAGGGGGATGTCGGCGACGAGCGTGAGGTTCATGTGGTCGAGCAGCATGTCGTAGACATCGGGGACCATGCGGAAACGGACTTGCGCGCGGTAGCAATCTTCGGCCAGTTCGCGCAGCGTTTCCTTCGGCGCGTTGGGCAGCACGACGACAACTTCGTCGCAGGCGTGCTGTGCGGCGAGCGCGGAAAGCTGCGAGGTATCGCCGAGCACGGGCAGCGGGAATTGAGTTGGGTCGGCTGCGCTCGAGGAAAGCGCAGGCGGGCCGCCCGCACCACAAGGCGGCGGAGTACCGCCGTCTGCAGGCGAGACGCCTGCGCTACAATTTGCAGGCGGGCCGCCTGCACCGCAATCGCCATGCGGGACTCCTGACCCTTGACTCCTGACTCCTGGCTCCTGACTCCTGACTCCTGACTCCTGACTCCTGACGTTCAGCGTGCCGATGACGCGGTTGGCGCCCATGGCGTCGAGGGCTCGGGCGAGTTCGTGAGCGAGCGGGCCGTCGCCGACGAAAAGGATGCGGTTTTCGCCGATGCCGGTGCGGGTAATGGCGCGCAGCATTATTCGCAAAAGCCATCGGCCGCTGACAAGGCAGAGGATCGCCGCGAAAAAGAAGACGATGGAATAGGCGCGCGAGTATTGGAATTGTTGATCGACTTGCTGTGTGCGGATGGCGAAGCTGAGCGCGGCGAGCAGCACGCACGAGACCAGGGTTGCGGCGCAGATGCGGAAGAATTCGCCCACGCGGCTTTCCGGCGCGTCGTAAAGGCCAAGTTCACGCAGGATCAGCCAGAAGAGCGGAAGCGTGACGAAGACGGCGACGAAGTAGGGGTACTTGGGAGTCCAGCCGACGCTGATGTGCCAGTAGCCGTGATCCGCGGACCACGCGTTGAGGTCGAAGCGCACCCACCAGGCGATCTGCATGGCGAGCACGACCATGAGGGCGTCGCAGAGGGCGAGGGCGAGGGCTTGGGTACGGAGGCGGCCTTCACGCATGGGGACGTTCCGGGTGGCTTGATGCACGCACGAGCGGGGATTATAGTGGGAAAATTGGAAAAAGCACCCACTCACTTTCTCACTTCAGCTGCGGGTGCCGGGCGCCACTGGTAGGTACTCCTGCCAGTGCAGATTGGAAAAGCGCGTTGAGATTTCACAACGAACGTTCGCCGGCGCGTTAAAATTCCTTTGCGCCTTCCCTGCGCGCCTGTGCGTGCCCAGCCGTTAAGTCAACATCGAATACGGTTTCACCGCCCGCAACTCCCCTTCAATCTCCTCCAACGACCACTCCTTAAACTCCGTTCTCGCCTCCGCGCCCTCCACGGTGGCTCCCTTCAACGCCTCCTCAATCAACTCCAAAATCATCTGATGCGGCGTTCGTTCGTAAACGCACACGCAAGCCCGATACAATCGCCGATAAGAAGCGAACCCCAACTCCCGGGCCCAAGTATCCCAGCAAAACTCTGGATACTTCCGCGACGCCTTCAAAGCCTTCCACACACGCCACTTATCCAACCCCTCAACCTCCCCATTTTCCGTTACATTAATTGCACCTAGTGCATCAACCTCCCTCTCGTCCTTCTTGCTCCACGTCTCCGCCTTACCCAATTTCTCGATCCGCCCCTTCAAATCCGCTTTATGCGCCCGCACAAACTCCCGTACCTCTTTCCGCAACTTTCCGCGCAGCGACTCCGCCTTCACATTATCAATCGTCTGCACCAAGTTGCTTCCCGTCAGCTCGCGGCAAAACGCCGACAATTTCGACTGCGAAATTCCCTGTCGCTGACACACCTCCGCCACCGGATCCCAAAACACCGACCGCTCCCCCACATTCTTCCCCTCAGCAACCTCCTGCTCATGCAATTTCAACTCCTGCCGAATCAACAACACCGTCGCCTTCCACAGCGCCCGCAATCTGTCCCGCCGCCCCGGCGCATTCTCATACCCATCATAAAGCCCGCTCACAACCTGCCACGCCGCCGGCTGCTGATTCTCCAATCGTTTCAACCCCTCAATCAACGCCGACCGCACTCCCCGATCTTCCGGAATCTTCCCCGCGCCCACGTTGTAGCGCAGCAAAAGCTCCGCATCCTCAGCCTTAATCCCCAGCGCGTCCCCCAATCGCTTGGACTCCTCCATGAACTCACGCATTTCCTTCCCGCTCACCAAAGTCGGAACCGCCTTCCCATCCGGCGCATAAAGCCGCGTCAGCGCCCGCGGCGAAATTTGAACGTTATTCGTACTCATGGCACAATTCCTCCCAAATCGCAGCCCTGTACCGCCGGCATCCCGCCGGCGCGTCGCGCGAAGCGCGACAGCCCGTGACGCCACCGTCAGCAGTCGCTGCAAAGTTTTCGAAATTGTCCGGATTAAAAAGGGATGCGGTGAATATCCGCATGCCGGGCACCCAATATTGTCGTCGTCCGCCCCACGAAAAACCCACCTTCGTCGGCGCGCAATACCAGTGGACCAACCAACCTACCGCCCGCAATCCCTAATCTGCAAGCACAAATCGAAAAAATATTTTATTCTTTTTGAATCCACCAAAACTACCACTCCCGCAAAGTCCATTACGTCCACAAAGTCCATCAAGTCCCTTCGCCGGGCGCCGCGGAATCCGGGTGCCGGGTACCACGGATTTGCTGCCGGGTGCCACTGGTAGGTACTCCTACCAGTGCGGATCGGAAACGCGCGTTCAAATTTCAACGAACGTTCGCCGGGTGCCACTGGTAGGTACTCCTACCAGTGCGGAGGAAACGCGCGTTCAAATTTCAACGATCGTTCGCCGGGTGCCACTGGTAGGTACTCCTACCAGTGCGGATCGGAAACGCGCGTTCAAATTTCAACGATCGTTCGCCGGCACGTTCCCATTCTTTTGCGCCTTAGCGCCTTTGCGTCACCAGCCGTTCAAGTCAACATTCCTTGCGCCGCGCCGGTACATCAGCCGTTCGCAAAGGAACCAGACCACGAAGAGAATCGCCAGCGCCGCCGCGAAATCGCAAAACATCAAGAGGTAAATCGGACTGAATTTGTTGGGCCGTGCAGGCGTTCCCAAGGGAGTAAACGTTTTGCTGTGCAGCATCGGCGCCGGCCATCCGTAATCGCTAACATGCCAAAGCCCATCAAGCCCTTCGATATCGCTCGTTTGCTCACGCGTGTTCGCCCAAATAATCCCCCCCGCCGCAAACATCAGCACAATGGCCGTCGAAAGATGTATCTGAAAGCGCCCACGGCGCGGAAGCGTTGACATAATTCAATCCCCATTTCGCGCCGCGAGGCGACGGATCAGCCATTCAAAGACAAACCAGGCAGCGAAGAGAATTACCGTGGCAATAATCACATTTATTAAAATCCACCACGCATGATACTGATATTGAGTTCGTCCATCTCCAATTTCAGATCGGATTATTTCGCCATCCCTTCTGAGTGATAATGGCGTAGTTTCAAAGAGCGCATTTAAAGGCCAGCCGTAATTATTGTCCGCAGAGCCAGCCCATATGCCATTGCCTTCACTTTGAAAGAACTCGGATTTTGTCCCCTTAGGGTACGCCTTAAAAGAAAAAGCGTGAATTATCTCCCCCAATGCCTCCGCCGGCCGCGGGCGCACATTCGCCCAAATAACCCCGCCCGAGACAAACATCATCAGCACCGCCGTCGAGAGATGAACCTGAAAGCGCCATCGGCGTGGAGGTTCAGGCATGTTTCACGCTCCCTTCCGCGCCGCGCGGCGGCGGATCAGCCATTCGCACGTGTACCAGACGGAGATAAGGATGTTAACCGCGATCACGATGTCCGTGATCGCCGGTTTATAATAAAGAAACCATTGCCCGCTGGGTCTAATCGTTACGGAATTGCATGGCCAGCCATAAAAATATGTCAATTCGCCATGAATATGTCCTGTCTTATACGACAAATTTGCCCAAATTAATCCCGCTGTCGTCAACATCAATAGAACAATGGAGGCGCGATGTATCTGCAATCTCGGATGTTGTTGAGAAGAATCCGCTAGGGTACGTTCATTTTTTGTATCACGGGTCGCGCGCCATATGATGGATCTCTCGCACACAAACCAGATCGCGCCCAAAATATCTACAGCAATCACAATATTTCCGATCAGTTCGGCATAGAAAATCCAAGTTTTTCCATACGATTGAGCCACAGCTATCGTTGGCCAGCCATATTGGTATGAAATTGACGCCGGCTGCTTTACTGTTACGTATGAAAGATTCGCCCAAATTAGTCCTCCCGCGACAAACATCATCACCACCGCCGTCGAGAGATGAATCTGAAAGCGCCAGCGGCGCCGAGGCTCCGGCACGTCTCACGCTTCCTTTCGCGCCGCCAGTTCTGCCTTGAACGCCGCATGTTCCGGCGACTCCAAACCGTTGCGCAAAACGTCCAACACCCGCGCGCTGTCCCCCGCGAACAGCGCTTTGGCGTCCAGCCATAAACCCGGAAAAATCACCGAACGATAGATGCCGCCTTTTGGCCGCAGTTCGACATAGTTCGAACCCACGAGCCGGAACCAGTTCACTTTTTTCTTCTCCGGTTGAATGCATGGAAACTCGCGCACGCCGGCTTTGCGGTACAATTCTTTTTTGACACTCAAGTCATAGTTGACTGTCGATAAACTCACTTCCACGATCAGTTCGGGTGCGCCGATCCCGAAGCGCTTTCCATTGCGAATGAACGTGCTGGATTGGCCGCCATACTCCGGCAATATGCGGAGCGAACATTCCGGCTGCGGGGCGTCGTCGCGCATGTACCACGTGGATTCGCAGTTCGCTGCGCATCCGGGAGTGGCTGTGGCGTAATACCTTAGCGCGAATGAGATATCGACGGCGCCGTCGCCATGATCCAGACTGATGGGAAATTGACGCAGATACACGGTCCCTCCAATCAATTCGGCAAATTTGAGGTCGGGCAGCGCTTCCCAGCGATCCATGAATTCCTCGCGGTCAAGCTGCTCGCCTTCGCGAAGCGTGGGTGCTCTGGCGATTGTCGTTTTCATGTCCGCGTCCTTTATGATCGGGCCTTAATCTCTCTCCTCTATACAACGCCATTCCACTCTCAAAAGCAAGCAGAAACGCGTTCGTCTTTATATAAATCGCGCGCCGAATTGAGGATTCAGGCCAGCGCCTTCGGCCGCCAGAGCAGGTGAAACAAATTCCCCTCCGGATCGCGGTAAAACTGGATCCGTGAACCCCACGGCCCCGCTCGTTCCGTGCCGTCTTTTTGTGCGCCGGACTGATCCAGCCTCGATACCGCCGCTTCGAAATCGGAGACTAGGATCGCCAGGTGCGAGAGGCCGTGGTCGAGGTTTTCGCGCGACGGTGTGTCGCGGCTGCTGGGCATGACTTCGATGAAGTTGCCGTTTAAGTGAATAAAGCACGTGCGCGGCTTGCCGGGGCCGTTATCGACGGAGGCGGCGCGCTTGAAATCGAGATGCTGTTCGTACCACGCGGCGAGTTTTTCGGGCTCGTGCGCGGCGATGGCGGCGTGTTCGATGGCGATGAACATGCGATTGCCTCCTAAAATCTCTCACGCAAAGGCGCAAAGGCGCAAAGTACGGCAAAGAAATGAGGTAAATGATTGCAAAAGCATATTTTTTTGGCCGGTTCTCTGCGTGAGAATATTACCCCAGCGTCGCGAATGATTCCCCTTAACAACTCCTCCTCCCTCTTCGCGCCTTCCTCTGCGCCTTTGCGCCTCTGCGTGAGATTAATACCCCAGCGCGCACCCGTCCTTGCGCGGGTCGCTGGCGCCTTCGAGGATTCCGTTTGGGAGCAGGCGCAGGGCTTGGGCGCCGCCGAAGGGGCCGTGGTCGTCTTCGACGATTTTGTGGCCTTTGGCTGCGAGGGATTCGCGCAAATCGCTGGGGAAATCGGATTCGAGGGCGACGAAATTTTCGGTGCGGAAATCGAAGCGCGGGGCGCTCACGGCCTCTTGCAGCGTCATCTCGTGGAGCAGGAAATTCAAGAGGAATTGGACGTGGCCTTGCGCTTGATGATGGCCGCCCATTACGCCGAAGGCCATGTAAGGAAGGCCATTCATCATCGCGAAGCCGGGCATGAGTGTGTGAAACGGACGCTTGCCGGGCTGCATGCAATTGGGATGCGAATCGTCGAGCGAGAAGAGCGCGCCGCGGTTGTGGAAATGAATCCCCGTGCCGCCCGCGACGATGCCGGAGCCTTGGAAGAGGCTGCTGATGAGCGAGACGATGTTGCCTTCGGCGTCGGCGGTGCAGAGGTAGACGGTGTCGCTGGGCGCGGGGCGGACAAGCGAGTCGCGGCGCGGAATGGCGCGCGCGGGGTCGATGGTCATGCCGATGTGCGTGGCGAAGGTGAGCGAGAGGAGATCGTCGAGCGGCGCGGGATTGGTCGCGGGGTCGGCGACGTGCGCGTCGCGTTCGGCGAAGGCGAGTTTGACGGCTTCGAGCGCGGCGTGAGTCAGCGCCTGCCAGTCGTCTTTGAGCTTTTCGAGATCGAGCGAGGAGAGAATGTTGAGCGCGAGCAGCGTGGCGAAGCCGTGCGTGTTGGGCGGCGGTTCGTAGATTTCGACGCCGCGGAATGTGGCTTTCAGCGGCGCGTCCCAAGTGGAGACGTGCGCGGCGAAGTCTTCTTTGGAGAAGAAGCCGCCTTCGGCGTCGCCGCACGCGACGATTTTTTCGGCGATTTCGCCGCGATAAAAAATGTCCGCGCCGCCGGCGGCGATGAGCTCGAGCGTGTACGCGAGATCGGGCTGCTTGAGGAGTTCGCCGTATTCGGTCGCGCGGCCATCGGGCGTGAAGGTGCGGCGGGCGGCATCGTTTTGCAGGCGCGGAGCGATGTTTTCGAAATCGTGGGCGATGACTTCACTGAGCGGCGCGCCGTGGCGGCTGTAGTCGATAGCGGCGTCGAAGAGATTTTTCCAGGCGAGCTTTCCGGAGTCGCGATGCAGTTGCCACCAGCCATCGACGCAGCCGGGCACAGTGATCGACGGCCAGCCGAAATTCGGCACGACCTGAATTCCTTTGCGCGCAAACGTGCGCCAAGACAATTTCACCGGACAGCGGCCGGAACCGTTGATGAATTTGAGCTTCTGCTCCTTCGCCGACCAGAAAAGCGCAAACATGTCACCGCCGATTCCGGTGCTGAGCGGTTCAACGGCGGCAAGCGTGGCGCTGGCGCAGATGGCGGCGTCGATGGCGTTGCCGCCGCGGCGGAGAATGTCAAGCGCCGCGGCGGAGGCGAGCGGCTGGCTGGTGCAGACCAGGCCGCGGCGCGCGAGGACGGCAGAGCGGCCGGGCCATTGGGCGGGGCGGGAGAGGCGGGTCATGGATTCATCGATTTTTAAGCATTTCGCGCCACGCTTTTTGCGAACGACTCGTGTGGCAAAGTCCTGCGATCATGATGCCGCCGGGGATTATTGCGTAAAACACATAATATGGAAACGTTCGTATCGGATAATACTTGAAGCGCCCAACTGCCTTTTTTGCCGAGTCTGGAAAATCGGCATAATGCTCGGCCATTTCGCGGAAGATGCGCAAGAATTTGAACCCGATCTTTGCGCCGTAAGCCCGTGCGGCGTTGGCGGCGTTCCGATGTTCCGCGCGCCCTTGCGGATGAAAGCGAATACTCGGCTTTATTTGCTCCATTCGGCAAGGATTTCCTGCTCTGCGTCGTCGAGAGGTACTAGAATTTCGGGGTGAGCGATTGCCTCCTGATAGCGCCGTTCCAATTCGGCGGCATATTCGGGAGCGATGTCAATATCCAACGCATCTGCTTCGTTCATTGACGAGAAAACAGTACCCGCAAATGCGAAACGTTCTTTGGGCGGAAGTTTTAAATACTCCGCCAACAATTCTTGAGTGGTCATCGCGTGACGTCTCCTGTCGAAGTCACTATTTATGGAAGCGAAGCATTATTCAATTCTTCGTCCAATTCGCGTTCAACTTCGTCCCATGGCACCAATTTCTCGTGGTGATATTCCATGTCTTTCTCGATTCGTTCCAAACTGGCGATGAGTTCTGGCGAAAGATCGGGTACAGGTTCATCAATGTCGTCAGTCTCATCCACGCTGTCAAGTAGTTCACGCGCGACGCTGAGGCGATCACTGGGCTTGAGCTTCACGGCCTCTGAGAGGACTTCTTGGGCGGTCATGCGCAGACTCCTTTTGTTGCGGAATAATATCATGCGCGCGCACGGTCGCAATGTTAATCCAACCAATCGCGGTCCTTCAGCTTCTTGGGAAGGTAGTCGGTCGTCAGATAGCGGAAGTCTTTGTTGGCCAGCGCGTCCAATTCGTATTTCAGCCCGGTTTCGAGCATGTATTTGATTTCGTTCTGCCA
>Ga0207137_1188_pt1 | contig 12874 bp, 6 predicted proteins | sample Alteio_BWMinHeat_9_FD_153572 | JGI IMG/M metagenome (GOLD analysis project Ga0207137, IMG submission 153572) | Enriched cells from forest soil in Barre Woods Harvard Forest LTER site, Petersham, Massachusetts, United States -... | ecosystem: Environmental > Terrestrial > Soil > Temperate forest >...
CTCGCCAGCAAGTTGCTTTGCGACGAACGGCTTCGGTCAGCGATCGCACCCGATATTTTGCACAGCATTCCCCTATTGCCTTGGCGGCCTTCCGAAGACATCAAGACTTCAGTCCTGCATATAGTCCCCCAACTTGTGACCGGTGGCGCAGAAACGACATTGCTAGAAATCGTTAAGGGTACGAGCACCACGATCAAACATGCGGTGCTTTGCCTTGGACCCTGCGACGGCCCGATTCCAGACGAATTGCGTCGTGAAGGTGCGGTCGTCGTCCAGTCGCTTTCCCTCTCTAGAGATGAGATACTCCGACTGATCAAACAGCAATCCCCAGATGTTTTGCATTTGCATTCGATGAGTTACATACCGCACTGGATCATAGCGCATCGTCATTTGGCTGAGTGGAACATTCTTGAAACCGAGCATGTCGTAAATATTGGAGCAGGGCATTTCGGACCTATCGATTCGGTCGTGTGTGTGTCAAACGCAACACGCAACGCTCATCTCAAGTACGAGAAGGTATGGCGCGACGCAGGGCCTAAATTCGAGGTCGTCTATAATGGCATCGATCCCGCCAATTATGTTCAATTGCCCAGCAAACAGTCGATGCGCGAGAAGCTTGGCCTGCCGGTCAATAAGCCGATAATTGGTCGTGTAAGCGCACTCGCACGGAACAAGTTGCCTGACGACGCGCTTAAAATATTGCCACTTATTCATAAACAGATTCCAGATGCGCTTTTCTTGATTGTCGGCGACGGTCCTCAGCGCGCTGACGCTGAGGCATGGGTTAAACAACATGAGCTCACTGATTTCGTTCGATTTATAGGTGAACGTCGTGATATACCCGCTGTTTTACGCGCCTTCGACGTCTTCGCATACTATACAGCCAAAGATGCACTTGGAAACGTGATCTTAGAAGCGATCGCGGCAGGAGTGCCTGTGGTTACAACTGATGTGGAGGGTACACGAGAAGCACTCGAAGGCGCGCCCGGCTCCCTTGTGGCACTTGGCGACTTAAATGCTTTCGCGAACGAGGTAGTAAAATGGACCAGCCAAGAAAATACCGGAACTGTCTATCAATTGCCAGAGAAGTTTACCCGCCGGGCGATGGCGACAAGGTATACAGAACTTTATGAGCACACTATGGATGCAAATAGGCAATCATACCGAACTAAGGAAGACGACGTAGTTACCGTTTTAATTCCTATATTTAATCCTCGAATTGACTGGCTGAAGCAAGCGTTGGATTCGGTCAAGGAACAAACATATAAGCATTGGAAGATTCTGCTGATTGACGATGGCAATACCTTGAAAATCAAAAACCAAATCGATGCTCTCGTCGAGAACGACCTCCAATTGAAAACTCGCACGCGCATCCTGTCCTTGTCCAGCCATCAAGGGCTATCACAAGCACTAAATGTTGCCTTGAATGAATGTGATACGGAACTTGTGGCCCGGTTGGATGCTGATGATCGCATGGTGCCATCGCGACTTGAATGGCAAGTCGAGAAGTTTAAAAATGACCCTGCATTGTCTGTTGTCGGCGGCAGAGCGCGATTAATTGACCCCGATGGTCGTTCCACGGGCGGGCTTTATGTATACCCTACAACCCATTCTGACATCGTTAGAATGTTGGGTAAATCTTGCGCTTTCGCTCATCCGTCCGTCATGTATCGCAAGTCTGTAATCTTGGAGGCGGGTGGCTACCGTAGGACCGCGAACCACTATGAGGATTACGACTTGTGGGTACGGCTAATGAGGCGAAATGCGAAGTTTGCGAACCAATCAGAGATTCTCATCGACTACAGAGTACACGAAACGTCCGTTTCGAGCATGAAAAAGCAAGAACAGTCCAAAGGGGCACGGTTCTGTGCTGCGCTTGCGCGGATCCTTACAGGGCAAGGTCGCGTGAATTCGATTGCGGTCTATTGCCCCTGGAAGAAAAACGAAGCGTACCGCTTTCCAGACCTTGCAACAAATTTACAGTTCAATCCACCGAGCGCGAGGCATTTCGATTTCGTCGTCGATTTAGATAGGCCGTACACAAAGCAAGCAACCACGATCGAACCGGAACGTCGCATTTACGCGACAACAGAGCCCGCTCAATTTACAAAATATACTACTGAGTCGATCAACGCGTTTGGCCGCTTTTATCCGCGGCTGATCCTGTCTTGGCACAAGGCGTTATGTACTTTTCCACAATGTCGATTGTGGCACGGCGCCGAAGCTTGGATAAAGGAGCAAGATGTTGTCCATTCAAATAAGCTCTTGGGTATTGGGGGGATAATTAGCAACAAATGGTCTCCGGAAATGGATGGATATTTACTGCGCCGCGAATTTCTTGGCCGCCAGAACGAGATCAAGATTCCAGGAACCGTATTCAACGCCGGGCGACATTGGCGAGGCGTCCCATTGCCCTATCCGATTCCGAGCAAACTTCCAGCAATGAACTTTATGTTTCATGTCGCTTTTGAGAATTGCCGCGAGCCTGGTTATTTCACAGAAAAGCTAATCGACGCATTTGTTGCGAAATGCGTGCCTTTGTATTTCGGCGATCCTAACATAGAGGATTATTTTGATGTTCGCGGGATTATACTGATTGATCGCTTGCGCTATGTTGATCAAATCAATTCCTTGACGCCTGATGATTATTATGCCCGAGTGCCGTACATTGAGGACAATTTCGAACGGTCTAAAGTGTTTTGGAGCAGGGAACGCCAGCTCGCCGAACATTTGGCCCTTGAACTCTTGGGAACAGACTGAAAGTTATGGCGTTAGCGATGGTGCCGGATGGGAGACCCAAATGTCCGTTGACTTCGAGCGATTTAGATCCTTCATTGACATGATTGATGGTTGGCTGCTGCCTGGGCAAGACCGATTTCTATTCAGGAAAGCTCAATCCCTTCCGGACAACGCAGTAATCGTTGAAATTGGTGCACACTTAGGCAAATCAACTATAGCCTTGGCCTGCGCCTGCATCGGAACCAAACGCAGAGTACTCTCAATTGATACGTGGACAGATACCGAGCATGGGGATTTGTTTCCAGATTGGACACGGAACATCACAAGAGCAGGGGTAGACGCATTTGTACATGCAATGCGAGGAGATCCTGTCGATATACTGTTGCGGTGGGAAGAGATTAACCCCCAAATAACAATTGATCTGCTGTTTATTGACGGATCACATGAATATTGCGATGTGCGTTCGCACTTTTTGCATGGCTTTCCGCTAGTAAACGACGGCGGATTGGTCCTATTTCATGACGTCGCGTCGTATGGGCCTGGTCCTCAAAGAGTTTGGCATACAATCGCAAAGCCGCAACTTGTCAACCATGAATATGAAAGCAGCTTGGCCACCGGAGTAAAGTCTACTCAATCGCCAATGCAATTGATTCGCGCTGGCACTGGCAAACTGCTTTGGATTCGTCCGGATGCCATTGGTGACGCTCTGCTCTCTTCCAGTATGCTGCCGCTCTTACAGGCACGGATTCCACATGAACATTTAATTGTGGTATGCGACGAGCGTGTCGCGTCCGTTTATCGGAATTGTCCTTACGTACAAGACGTGTTGCAATTTGAACGCCAGAAACTGTTTTCTGACAGCGCTTATTATTCTGAGTTCAAAATGCAGATTAAAAACACTGGCGCGGACGTTTGCGTTCAAAGCATTCGTACTCCCGAGCCAATCGCTGATGAATTTGTTTTCGTTTCAGGCGCAAGAGTGTCAATTGGCTTTCTTCGCTCGTCTAAATCAACTCCAGATCCGGAATATATAAATCGGATGTTTAACATTTCAATTGATCCGCATTTTGCCAGTTGTTCGGAATTGGCTCATCACGAGTCTTTCCTGAATGCATTGGGCGATGTTAGCCCTGTTGGTTTGCGCCCAACCATCTGGCTAAGCGCTGACGATAGGGCATTTGCCGCCGAAATTTTTAATCGCCACGATGTAAAATTGAAAACCGCCATTTCCTTTTTTGCCGGAGCGCAGAGTGCGAAAAGGATTTACCAACATTATGCTTCGGCGTTGAGACTAGTCCCGGAACTTCGAGAGTATGCGATTTTTGCTTTGGGATCAGACTCAGATCACATTCCAAATCTTAACGCATTGGAAGGATTGCCTAACAAGGTAATCAATTTGAACGGCATGACGACCATTTGCCAGGCGGCGGCGATAATCGAGCAAAGTGTGCTGGCAATCGGCGCAGAAACTGGCCTTGCGCATGCTGCATGCGCAGTTGGAACTCCCAACGTAGTTGTGCTTGGCGGCGGCCATTTTGGTCGTTTTATGCCTTATTCGGAGCTGACTTCTGCAGTTACACTTCCACTTGACTGCTTTGGTTGCGATTGGCAATGCAAGTACACGCGTGCACATTGCGTTAAGGATATTCCTCCAGAGATCTTGGCCAACGCCATTCGAGCGCAATTGCGCAAAGGTACGGGAATCGGGCCACGACCTAAAGTGTACATTCCAGCAGGATTTCATACTGTCGGTAAAGGGGGGCCCAAATATGATGAGGCCAAAGTCAAATCGGATGCCTTTGAAATAGAGTTTTGTAGGTCTGGCGCATTAAATCGCGCATCGATGGCTACTGACGAAGTTCTGCTCTCGATTTGCATAGTAACAAATGCCGGTTTGGAGGAGCAGAGTCATCGAAAGGAACTTCTGCGTCGTCTGCTCGCTAGTATCAAAACAGCGGGGCTTCCGTCGAACACTGAGATTCTTGTCGCAGGGGCAGTTCCGACAAATGTTGATGCTAACATACTTGCTATGCCAGATTCCGCGGCTAATGGACGAATTGGAGAGATGCGCAATCGTCTCGGAGAAAAAGCACGTGGAAAGTTTATTATTCAATGCGACGATGACATTCTATTTTCGGCAGGTTACTGGGGAGGTATCGAGAAGAGGTTGTCTGGTGATGTGGATATACTGTGCACGCGTCTGTTGAATCCGAATGGAACGCGATACTGGGATTGGGCTGCATTCGACCCCGCGCGCGGTCAGACACTTCTCCCGTATGGTGTCTTTGATCGGAATGTATACGCTACTGGCGGGCATCTGCTTTACCGACGTTCGGTTCTTTCAGCGGTGCAATGGAACCCGAAAATGCTGCACGGAAGTAATGAAGAGTACTCTTTTGCAACCGACGCAAAACAGAAAGGCGGCAGATTTGGGTTCTGCTTGGATGCCACGGTCTACCTTCAGTATCATCACTGTGACGCGCAGGCAGTGATTGATGGCCGGCCGCAACAGGCTAAGGAGTCGTTTTGTAAGGGATATGTTTTAGCGCTAGCCGCCATCGGCGTAGATGTAAGTTCAGTTAACGAATGCACGCCCGCACCGAACGCGCCAGACGATCAAGACGATCGGCGCGGTGTCCTATTGCAGCGCGTTCAGCATAAGCTATCGAGGCAGGGACGCGCTCTTCAATCTATCGAGGTTTCCATTCTAACTTGCTGCAGCCGATACGTTCAACGATTCCGCGTGTTTGCGCAATCGATTTGCAGGCAGGTCTATGACTTATCAAAGATCGAAGTTATCGTCGGAAATCCACATTCTCCGGATGGCCTATCCGCTCATGTATCATTGCTTAAGAAAGCTTACCGCTACCCGACGTTCGAGGACGTATTGCTTGGTTCTGAGCATGCTCGCAATCGCGGATTGATGATTCAGGAAGCCTTTAAGCGCTCTCGCGGTCAAATCATCATCGGAATGGACTGCGATTTGGTGTTGCCGCCGGACTTTCTAACGCGTATTGTCGAGACTGTCCGGACGAATCCAAACCGCGTCGTGGGTGTGTACAGGAATTTTCTGACACCGGAAACTACTGCGGGAATTCTGACGGGGGGACGAGATCCATTTGCCGAATTTCAAGCTTTAAAGATTGAAGACCAAGAGGAGAAGCACGGCTACAGAGGCGTGCTCGGTTACTGCCAAGCAACGACGCGCGACGCTTGGGAAGCGGTCGGCTACCCAACAGAATTCGACGAGATTGCAAAGTCGGATGTTGCATTCAACGAGCGGCTGGCTAAATTTGGGGTAACGCCGATGTTCTTGCGTGACGTGACTGTCTTACATTTGAATCACGAGCGAAACTGGATGGGAACAGATGGATTTCTGTAGAAAAAAAGGCCACATGCGTTCACACGCTGTGTCAACGATCTTTTGTCAGAAGTGTCTGGTCGAGGATAGAATGTCGTTGGTTTTGTTGGGCCGTGTTGGATAATTTGCCATGCGTACTCTCAATTCGATTGTCATCGCATTCGTTTTTTTGCTTGCCGGCAGCGTGGCCGCCGAAGAAGCGGCCGAACTTGAAGCAGAGGGCATCGACGCGCTCAAGCTTTCTATGAATGAGAGCGACGCGGTAGTTGCTGCCGCAATTTATTTTGGCAAAGCGGCGGACGCTTATGATCAGGCACATGACAGTATTAAGGCAACGGAAATGAATTCGTTCCTTTACTGGTGCAAGAAGAAAATGACGCTTCAGCAGATGGACGCGTTTCTCAAGGGAGGGGATGCGAGTTCCGTTGCGATTGCAAAGCGGATGGCGGCAATTGAGAGGGCAGCGCCGGCACCGAATGAGGCGAGAGAATATTTTCAGCGCGCCGAAGCGTATTCAAGACAACGTCCCGAAGAACATTTGCTAATTGCTGTCCGATTTTTTGAAATTGCCGATCGCTTCAAAGGTGAGGAGTTCGGCCTCCAGGCAATGGACCGAAGTTTAAAGGAGATGCAACAGATTACAGGGCAACCTGCGCATGGCCATTTGCCTGCAAAGCCATTCGACGCCAAAGAACTAAACGTGGAGTTGAGCCGACAGGCCAAACGCAATGAGGATCTAAAGTCGGTAAACGAACTGGCACGCAACGTAAAAGGTCCCGGAGACGCGAAACAGGTTTTCGGCGCAGTTCTCGCGCTATGCGATGATGCTATTGCCAATGATGACTTTTCGGTTGCGGAAAATGCCTCGAACACCGCCCGATCTCTTGCAGAAGCGCTCAAGGATATGGCCTTGGCGGGCCAAGTGCGAGATAGGCAAGCACAGGTAACAACGCTCAAAGCCGAATTTGGACGCATACAAAAAAGCATCGAAACGCTAAAGGTCAACCCGGACGATCCCAAGGCGAATATGGCTGTAGGCAAATACATTTGCTTTTTGAAAGAACAATGGCGCAAAGGGCTGCCGTTTCTTGCAAAGGGCAATGACCCGGTCCTCCAGACAGCGGCAGAAGCGGACATTGCCGGATCTAAAGACTCTCAAAAATGGAGCACGCTCGGTGACGGCTGGTGGGACCAAGGCGTAAAACTCACTGGCCTTTCGCGCAGAAACGTGCTCCATAGATCGGTCGGATTCTATCTGAGGGCAGTACCGTCGCTAGACGGAATTGCCAAATTGAGAATAGAAAAACGGGTCGGTGATTATTTTAAGAACGACCTTACTGAGATTTTCGCTTTCAACCCCATCATCGAGTCGTCGGCAAAATCTGAGCAAGCGGGTGGATCGCATGACAATGAGGTAAGATGCCCCGAGTTTGGCTTTGTCATTGGACTAAAAGTCTGCATGGGAGGCTACGAGGGCCGCCCCAACATTCGTGGTTTTCAGCCCATCTTTCTGACGCGTAAGGGACCAGTTACGGGCGTGCACGTCGGCGGTATCGACGGTAATAAGGAGTATATGGCAAAGCCCGGCTATGCCCTGAGCGGCATTATAGTCGCGAAGGGCGTTCATCGCTTCACTGGATTCAAGTTGACATTCCAACGGGTCAACGGAATATCACTTGATCCCAACGACAGCTATGACAGCGCGTGGATTGGCGATCATAAAGAGACTGATACTTTGACGACACTGCAATCTTCTGGAAAATTGGTAATCGGATTTACGGGCGCCGGCGGCGCTGATTTGGATATATTTGGTTTGACGTACCTAAAGAGCTATAAGCTCGATGGCGACTAATATTAAATTAGATGCTGCGATTGAGTATCTGAAAGCAAATATGTTGAGGGTGATGCATTTTTATGGTTATTGCGAATTATCCCGGACGCATGGGAAACCATCTGTTCGTCTACTGCTTCTGTCGCATACTTGCCGAGGAAATCGGCCTTCGGCTGTTTGCAGATTCGATACCTGGTTTTCCTGGCACACAGCAATTTGTAGATGGCGATGTTATACATGCACCGGTTCGGGTCATTGACGGATGCGAAGTTGTCGATTTTGAAAAGCTGATCTCTGAAAGGAAAAAGGAACGTATTTGTGTTCGAGGATATGTCCAACGTGCAGAATATTATGTTAGCCGCCGAGACAGGATTCGAGAATGGCTTGCGCTCGACGATCCAGAAGTCCGTCCAGGCGACAATGACCTTGTGATTGCGGTTCGTTTAGGAGATTTTGTCCGAATGGGATGGGTGCTGGACTTTAGCTATTATAGGGGCATTCTTGCCCGACATCGATTTGATAACATCTGGATCACATCGGACGAATTCGACCACCCATATTTGAAACGATTCAGGCGCTATGGTGTCAAATACTGCAAAGGCGATCCGCTAACGCACTTTAAGTTCATTAAGGCAGCACGACAAATTGTACTTTGCGGCAGCACATTTTCTTGGTGGGCCAGTTTTCTTTCAGATGCTCATCGAATTTTCTTCCCCGTACTTCGACAGAAAGTAGACTTTTGGTGTCACCACGGCAATCCGGTTAATGATTTAAGAATCCGCGCCCCTCAATACGAATATATCTACAACGTTGAACTGATGCATTGAGTCCTGATCCAAGTGTTCTAGCGGGTAAGTCAACAATGTCGATCGGGATTGTCAACCTGCACAAACGTCACAGACGGATTGATTTCAATGGACCAGGCCCCGTATTCGTTATACTGGTTCTCGCGATGCCATTCCGGCCCTGGACACCACGTCCCGTTCTCCGCGCCAATATTCTGCGTCCTTGCAAGGTGTGGTTGGACCTCTACTCTAGCACCGCGCATTTTATTTATCCTTCCATCCCAGCCCGGTTGACGTCCGGCTTGCCATCCCCTCGCCATCTCTTGCCATCGATCCACCCAAGTTGCCCATCCCCATGGCGTATACCAGTGTTGTCTTCGCACCGAGTAATTGTACCGAACCTCGCACTTGCCCTTAGAGTAGGATGTTGCGCTGAACACCGATTTGTCCAAGCGAAATACCTCGTCGCAGAACTCGAAATACCTTAAACAGTCCAAGGCCGGTACAATATCATCTTCGAGCACAATAACGAAATCATCGTCTCTGAAACTATGTTCCAGTGCACAGAGAGTATTTGCGTTGCTGCCGAGTCGCCGTTTGTGTATGGTTACGTATGTTTCGCACGGAAAGTTGTACTGTTTAATAAATTCAGAAACTTCACGATATCCATAATCTATAAATATGTTGAGTTTGTAGTTTTCTATTCCTAAACATTGCGACAAACTTTCAACGACCGTCCTGGTGTATCCGAGCCGCCGCCACAGGATTAGGCATAATGTCGCCATAAATAGGTCCTCAAATTGCACGGCCGCTAACTGTCGCGCTCATTTGTACGACGTTCCGTTGCCACCATTGCACTTAGTCATCTGAGCAGAAAGGTGATCCAGATATTCAATACACTCGGCCTCAAATTGAAACCGCGGCAAATGTGGATTATTCTTTAGTATCCATTTTGGCAGGCAGCGATGTTGAAAGATTCTGCGCCCTTCAAAGTCGTGTTGAGCCATGCTGTAGCCGCCTAGTTCCTCAATCGCACGTGATGGCATAGAGTAGGGCTGATCGATTTTGCGCCAAGCGAGATGAAAAGTCTCCTTGTCACCATGGAAGTGTCGATAAAAAAAATCACTCCACTCGTTCAAGTGCATCGTTAGCTGAAGTGCTTTCCAACAACGTTTTTTGTCCACCACAATTTGACCAGACTCAAATTCTGCTTCGTTTCGATATGCGACCCCCGTAACTAGCCAAGCCGATCTGCTCCGATCTAGTCTTCCTCGATCAGGCCAGAAAATTGCGCCCGTCGCCGCGTATTGCGCGGTTTCAAAGAGAAAAGTCGGATCGACAATGGGGACATTGTCCGCATCCAAGAACAAAACCTCCTGAAAGGAAGAGTGAATAATTGAGTATGGCTTTAGTTGCCATCCACCAAGGGTACGAACTGGATTTGATTTTCGGATTTCAGTCGCGTCCACGCAGTGAACTTTTAACTGTTGAATCAATGCCATTTGAATTTCAGACAATTCGCCCGTAAAGTGCCAAAGTTCAATCGGCAATCGACAGCCGACCTTGCGAAGCATGTTTATACAAACCCAAACGCAAGGATAATACTTCTCGCCTCCCCCACAAATCACGACGCCCCTTCCAGAAAAGCGGTGCGCCGGGTAAACGAATTCCCTCGCGGCAACGTCATTGAATTGCGCCAGATGCATGGCCGTTGGGCCCCCTTATTGTCGTAAACTATTCCTTGTGTGCAGATACCGTTCAATCGCGCGAATCACATCGCTTGCCGCAATCATATCCAAACATTCAGGAAGCTTGATGCCACTGGATGTCACGACGGGTCGCAAGCAAAGACTATGGTCCTTCGAATCGTTGTCACCAAGCGGCTCAACACGACTCTTCCAACAGCCACCATTCTCGCAGCATGGAAGCGCACCGTTAACATGCAGAAATTGATGGTGCGGATAAGCTTCCCATTGCGCCGGCTCCCGTCCGCCAGCAACTACTATGCATGGACGGTTCGTCGGGCGACCGGGCCGGGTCTCAATAGCCGCAGCCAGGTGCATGAACATGGTCACAGGACACACCACGCCATCCGCATGGTGGACAAGTCTCACAATCTGCCGCAAGTCGGTTTTTCCAATAAGATTAATCACATTCGTCAGCGGCGGATGGTGATGACTAGCTTCACCACACTGAACAAAGATTATTCGGCCCTTAAAATGATCGACGACCTGCTGGCAGCGGTCCGGATCCCACCATTTGGCAGTGTAATCCGTCTTGCCGCCGCTTACTATGATCCAAAATCGCGTTCCGATTCCATTCATTTCCTCGACCTGAGACATCCAACGGCGTTCATAGGCCGACAAATGAATATCGCCTTTGAAGGCGTGAGGCTCAATTTGAACTTTAAGCGTGTCTTGAAGAAACAAACGAAACCCATGAATCATATGGTACGGAAGATAATTCGCTTTGTGGACTAGCGGATACTCGCATTCAATCTGCTCGACTTCCGGATCGCTCTCGTCCAGCCGAACCAAATAGGGATTATTTTCCCATAGGGCCATGCAGGATGTCCGCACATCCGTTATGAATTGCCCCGGATGAGTCAGGTGCAGGTCACGGACCGCCGCTGTAAGCATCACTATATCGCCAGGGCTAAGCTTGTTTCGAAGAATCAACTTCCGCATGTTGAGCCGCCATGACCTCGGAAGGCGTGCCATTTTCAACCGATGGCCATCTCTCCGCAAGATCCTTTAGCATTGCAAGACACTCGTCCTCGTATTTAAATCCCAGAACTTTCGCGTTTCTGCCGCAGAGGTTCCACTTGAGGCAATTTCTGTGCTGAAATATCCGGCGCCCTTCGAAATCATGCTGACACATCGTGCCGCGAAGCCGGCGAATGCGGTGAGGTGGCATGGAGTATTCCTGATTCAGCATTCGCCATGCCATGTGAAAAGTTTCTTTATCGCCGAGAACCAGTTTGTAGAATATGTCGGAGTATTCATTCATCAGCATCGTAACTTGCAGCGCCGTCCAGCAGTGAGACTTATCCACGACAATTTGGCCGCTTTCAACTTCCGGCTCGTTGCGGTAGGGCACTTCGCAAACGTTCCAGATTGCACGAGTCGGCGAAAGGCGGCCAAGGTCAGGCCAGAAAATTGCGCCCGTCTTCAAATACTGTTCCGTTGAAAACAAGAATGTAGGATCGACCGTTGGCACATTGTCAGCGTCCAATAGCAGCACGTGCTTGAACCGACTATGAATGATTGAGTACGGCTTCAGTTCCCAACCGTTTAGTGCCCGTACTGGATACTCCTGGCGAACGAGAAGGCCATCCACGGTTGTTACGCCCAATGGCTCGATCAAATCGCGCATCGCCGGCGTCATCTCATCTGCGCCCAAATGCCAGAGTTCAATCGGCAACTCGCAGCCAAGCTTCCGCAGCATGTTGATACACACCCACGCGCATGGGAAATATTTCACTCCACCCCCGCAGATTACGATTCCTGTTCCATCCATGGGCGGACATGGCGGAGTGCCGCCCTTGATCTCAAAGAATCGCCGATTAATGATATCAAATTCGGCCTGAAGGCGCTCCGGCACCTTGCCATTGGCATCAAAATCCTTGCCAGTCTCGTTAGGATCGTAGTTCTTGTCGAAAGTTGGCGATTGGTGAAACTCGCCTAACCCGGTGCTGACACGACCGATATGCTGCACAAGTGAGCAACGGGTGGCGAATAGACACCGGTGCTTCGCACAAAAGCTGCCGATAGCGATGTCGCCAGGCACGTTGCAGAAATCGACCGCTTCGCGCTGGAGCCAGTCCGCCAATTCAGTTAGGATGGAGGCGGAGTAGTACATGCCTTGAGTTCCGAAGAACGAGCGGCCCAGGTAGGGTGAGGAGTACACCCTCCTGGGTAACCTCGCGTTATTTCGTAGGTTGATGGCAGAATATAGAGCCAACATGTAGTGTTGACGGTCAATCTCGATTTCGTCTACTGCCTCGCGCAGCCGTTCAACAAAATCATTGCAAAAAACAACATCATCTTCGCAAATACACGCAGACTGATTAAGCCGCGCGTAGTGCCGCAAAACCCGCACATAATTATACGAGAACCGCTTGTGAGTGCCCCAACTGGAGATCATGGCCCATTCGTC
>Ga0207137_1007_pt2 | contig 12656 bp, 8 predicted proteins | sample Alteio_BWMinHeat_9_FD_153572 | JGI IMG/M metagenome (GOLD analysis project Ga0207137, IMG submission 153572) | Enriched cells from forest soil in Barre Woods Harvard Forest LTER site, Petersham, Massachusetts, United States -... | ecosystem: Environmental > Terrestrial > Soil > Temperate forest >...
GAATTCCAAGCACAGTTTTTGGCACGAATCTTTCTCACGGCAATTCATCTGAACATGGTTATTCGTATACGATTCTAACATTGATAAACCGACGCAAATTATTGACTTATTTTTCCACTTCTATTCAACAAATTTTTTATCTTTTTCATATGACGATTTTTCGATCGATGACCGCTGGTCTTGACTCGATTTTCACCAACTCGCATTTGTAATGTATGCGATTATTTTCATGGCTTCACCACATTGCTCACATTTTAATGGATCGACTTCATAAATTTTTCTAATTAATTTGGCCCATCCTATTGAACTCTTTTTTGGCTGCAGCAAAGAATCGGTCTTTGCTTTAAAATCGAGATCATCTCTTTTAATTTCAATATGGCTGGGGACTTTAGTGGGTTTAAATTCTTGATTGGCGAATTGCGTTATCGTGGATCGATATTTTGAGTTAGCCGAAACGTTGTATAAAACTGATCGCACCTAATTTTGCTTCATCAGAAATTTTTGTTCCACTTAAGGTCTTTAACTGCTTTTGTATCTCATCTATAAAAATGCGCAGCACCTTACTTGCCAGCGAAGAATCACGAGCTAGGTAATAACGAATCCATTTAGGAACTGATAACACCCATTGCCCCATAGGTAATTTTGGTATAACCTCTGAAGCAAGATGTGTTGCTGTTACAATCATATGTTTGGTGTTGCAAGATGGACAGACACCTCTTCGCTTGCAACTGAACGCTATAATAAAATCTGTGCCACAATCACAACGTGCTCTGGCAAAACCATGACACAAAATGCCACACTTAAAATAATCTCTATACTCATTTTCAACGTAAGCAGGGAGTCTCTCATTATTTTTGACAAAGCCTTGAGCATTAGGTAGCTGTATGGTTAAGTCGATTCATTAAATTGGTTGTCAAATATTCTCTTAATGCCTTCTTTCCATGGCAATGCCAATACATGGTCAAACTTTTTAGCATAAGGATCGTTTGATAGACAGAGAGCCTCGACATCTTTAACATCTTCAGTGAGTTTTTTAAAGTATATTAATTGATTTGCTTGGATATCATCAGTGCTTTTAATCTCGATATAGATTGTGGGCTTCCCGGGCCTCTCAATGATGAGATCAACTTCAACATCCTTAATCGGAGGAAAATTGTTCCTCTATAGTGCTTTTACCTGTATTTCTAGCCCCAAATAGGAAAAAACTACGAGGTAGCTTGAGCAAACGTTTAAACATATTGCACTCCGAGAATCAGTATCGATTTATGGAGTATACTCCATAAAAGTCCGTTCCCCAGCATTAACGGTCATATTTACGGAGTATTAACGGAGTATTATCCATAAAAGGGCGTCATTTAACGGAGAACACTCCAGGAAACTAGGTCGAGTCAGCTTTGTTGCCGAATGCGATTTGGGTGATCATTGCCGACACTGGGAAACAACTAGAGTCGCAAACGCGCGTGATAAATACGAAATAAAAAGTTGAAAAACTTGCCCACAAAAAGACCAGAACACAGAGCTATGACAAAAAATAAGGCCACCTCGGTTACTGTCAACGTCACCAAATTCGGATCGCGTGCCAGCTCATAGCCAAACCAAAACTTTGCTGTGAAAACTATCACAATCGCCAATAAAATGTGCCAGTTACCTGGCAGTTCTAAATACAGGCTATTAGTCTCAACGACAATTTTTTGCTGCCAAACTAGCATCCAACCAATGGTGGCACCCACAATTAACCCGAGTGAACCAATGCTTAGGGTCATGGTATCTACCCCAACATCGCTGAACAACGATTGCACAAATATGGCTATAAACAGTATTGGCAAAAGGGTTAAGTTGAGTATATGGGTTTTTGAAGTTTTCACAGCCCTAAAGCCAATTATCAGCAGATAGGCAAAAAGAAGATAAACCCAGTCGGGTGTATACCTAAGAGCGATAATGATGTCGTCCATATAATCTCCTATCCCATAGAAACTGTAGCAGCAATTTATCAATTCCGCCAGGCACTTCTAGATTTGTAACCATTGGCCAGATCAGCCATTATATGCCAACCACAAATCACGGACGGGACCGGGAGTCTTGAGCAACTCTGGGAGTGCACCGCATGCTACAACTTCGCCTTTACTGAGCATAATTACGCTATCAAACTTCGGTAACAAATGTAACCGGTGTAGTGAAACGATCAATGCGGCATCCGGAAATGCGTCGATCACACTGGTTAAAATGGTTTTTTCTGTGGCTAAATCGACACTGGATGTGGGTTCGTCCATTAAAATTAATGAGCTAAATCGCGCTGCGAATAATCCACGCGCTAAGGCTAATCTTTGCTTCTGGCCTACTGAAAGATTTAAGCCTTTTTCGCGAATGTCGGTTGCTAGACCCTGGGGGAGGGTATTCAGTACATCCTCAAATCCGGCAAGTTTTATTACGCGATGGAGTTCTTCAACTTCTGTTGGTAAATCGAGAGCAATATTAAATGCGATCGTATTTTCAAATAACTCGGGATCTTGCGGAATCAATGTGGTTATCGCTTGCAATGGTTCCAATGAATCAAATGAAACGCCATCAATTTTAAGGTTAACATGAGAAGGCGTGTATAACCCTGAAAGCAAATTCAACAATGTGCTTTTGCCACCACCACTTGATCCGATTAGCGCAATTTTTTCACCACGCTTCACCTTAAAATTAATGCTATCAAAAATTTGTCCGCGCTCTGCGCCTGGTGCGTGATGGAATGCAAGATCATTGATGTCAATTGTGTGCCATTTTTGTGCGGTGGCAGCACCTTGCGGGAGATGCGCTAATTGCTCAATATCATTGAGAATTGGTTTTATACCATTGAGATCGGCATCCATATGCACAATATCTCCGTATTGCGCACTCAATGCATGAAAGACTTCGCCCAGATCCCATTGATAACGGAAAATCATAACGACCAGACCGATCATAACCGTTCCAGTAGTATGCAATGAATGGATAATATAACCGATTAAAATGCTGGCTTGAACGATGGATAATAAAATCATCATCGTAAACCATTTTGCTTCGTTCAATACCGCTTCTTTACGGAAAAATGGCCAGATCAACATCATGCGCTGAAATAAATTCGAGTGCGTTAGCTCTCCCAAGCGCAGCGTTAACACCGTGGTCATATTACTGATGTAATCAAATAACACCGCACCAACGTGATTATCCACTTCATTTTCTGCACTATAAAGCGGTATCAATTTACGATCGTATAACAGCACCGTTACCATTACCAAACTCGAGGATAACAAACTGATTAAACCGACCGGTAAAGAAATCCACAATAAAAACCCAATGGAGCTCACAAATTTTACTATGGTCTCAATATAGACAAATTGATTTTCAGCAAACCGAACTAACGCCGTCGACGAACGATTGGCACGCGTAATAATATTTCCAGAATGATGATCCTGATGCCATTTCAAAGGCAACCGTGTCAAATCTTCATACAACTTAAGCCGAAATCTTTGTTGAATTTTCAATCCCACGATACGCTCAAGCACACGCGCCGGACCGTGAAACAGCCAAAAAATTAACAACACCGCAACACCAACACCCAGCCAAAATATCAAATCATAAAGACGATCTTCTGAAAAATGCTGCAACACATCGATCGCACGCCCAAACGCATAAGGACTCAAACTTAAACTGAGCTGCGCTAATATAAACACCACATAATAGAGCACAATGCTACGACGCCATGGCCGCCCATAATGCCAAACGTTACGAATTAAATTAAAATAAGGATTGTACATTTAAATTCTTCCGTTGTTACTACTCACCATAGTAGCTGGAATGGCAAAAAAGAACAAAGGATTCAAGAAAAATGTCTCATGCCAGGCTGTGCAAAATCTTGATCTTCACTCTCATCCATTGGCTGGATGTTTAAGTCTTGATCAGGCTGCTGTGAATATTCAAAGTCTTTAAGGATGGGTAATAATGCCTCACAGCTGATCTGCAGACCAAGCTTGGCAAGCTTCTCTAAGAGTATCGCGCTCAATATTGGAGAAGCAGCCCATATTGAGAAGTACTGGTACTTGCGAGTAGCTAAATAACCGATAATATCAATTGAGCCTCCAATTAAAGGTATAACAAACTTAGAGACTATTGCTAATATATGGGCATTATCGTTAAAGGGATTTTCAAGACAATGATCTAAAATAACATTAGACATAAGGTGATTCCCGGCCCAACATTGCATTTTATCTGACATACCTTCAGTACTACGTTGGGGTGCAATCAACGTTAATAGTTGATCATAAGTGATTTCTTTCTCCACTCCACGAGTGAACATATTATTTGCCCAAAAACTGTATTTATTCCTTTCAGTGCAAGCAATGGTTATCTTCCCACACTGGTACGTACGGAGCAGATATTGAATTTCGCTAACTCCGAATTCGCCGGATGTGAGCAAAGCAGTGATATTATATTCACGGTAGTCGAGATTTTCTTCTAGATGGACAATACCAATATTTCCATCATGATTCCTTTTTAAAGCTGTAAACTTGGGTGCTTTAATGCCGACATCTCTCAAAATTTGTACGGCACTGCTCACATCGACAATCCCTTTTGAATAGCGAAAACTATCAGTAGCATGGTTTAAAACATGCTCTATTCTGGCAGTCTGTGTATATAATTGAATATAGCCGCGATAAAACAGCCTACTCACATTGCTTAATCTAAATCGGTCACAGGGTGAGTCCAAAAACTCAAAAATCAATTTGGCAACATCAATAGCAATATATTTTTGCATAAGTATTCCTGAATGCTCTTGGTTTTCTTTTCTTCGTTTTATCTCTCTCATTTTAGCACCTATACTGTATTAGATTAATAGGATAATTGTACTCTAACGACCAATTTTTCACAATAGGAGGCGTGCTACTGACACTGATTGTGGATCTGCCAGAATTAAGAACTGAAGAGATAATTGTTACTATTCTGTGCTATAATCCCGCTTTTTACCACCAGGCAGCCCAAACCATGATGAAACGCCGCACTTTTGCCATTATCTCGCATCCCGATGCGGGTAAAACCACGGTTACTGAAAAACTGCTGCTGTTTGGCGGTGCGATTCAGTTGGCTGGGTCTGTCAAAGGGCGTAAGGCTTCGCGGCATGCTACCTCTGACTGGATGGCGATGGAGAAAGAGCGCGGCATCTCCGTGACCACCTCGGTTATGCAGTTTCCCTATCATGATCATGTGATCAACTTACTCGACACACCCGGCCATGCCGACTTCTCTGAGGACACCTATCGTACGCTCACCGCCGTTGACTCCGCGTTGATGGTAATCGATGTCGCCAAAGGTGTCGAAGAGCGTACTATTAAATTAATGGAAGTCTGTCGATTACGCCACACTCCCATCATGACCTTTATCAATAAGCTCGATCGCGAAGGCCGTGAACCTATAGAATTACTCGATGAAATCGAACGTATCCTCTCTATTCAATGTGCACCGGTGACTTGGCCGATTGGCATGGGGAAACGCTTCAAAGGGATTTATCACATCTATCAAGACAAAGTGTATTTGTACAAATCCGGCCAAAATTTTCAAACGCAAGAAGCCACCATCATCGAAGGTATCAATAATCCAGAATTAGATAAATTGATGGCCGACGACATTGTAGAATTTCGCAGCGAATTAGAATTGTTGCGAGGAGCCAGTCACACTTTTGATATTCAAGCTTATTTAGCGGGCAAACAATCACCGGTTTATTTCGGCTCTGCTGTCAATAATTTTGGCATCCGCGAATTGCTGAATGATTTTGTCGAGTTTGCACCTGGGCCACTACCTCGTGAAGCAAAAGAACGAGAAATTTCTCCAGATGAAAAAGAATTTACGGGTTTTGTTTTTAAAATTCAAGCCAACATGGATCCTAAACACCGAGATCGTATTGCCTTTTTGCGCATTTGTTCTGGGGAATACCAAAAGGGCATGAAGGTTAAACATTTGCGCATTGAAAAAGAAGTGCAAATTAATAATGCGGTGACTTTTATGGCGGGTCAGCGTGAAAATTTAGAAGTCGCGTTACCCGGAGATATTCTGGGATTACATAATCATGGCACCATCCAAATTGGTGATACTTTTACGCAAGGTGAATCATTAAAATTTACGGGCATACCGAATTTTGCACCGGAATTATTTAAGAATATTGCGTTGAAAGATCCACTAAAACAAAAAGCATTGTTGAAAGGTGTAGTGCAATTATCCGAAGAAGGTGCTACGCAAGTATTTCGTCCGTTGCGCAATAATGATTTAATTTTAGGTGCAATTGGCGCCTTACAATTTGACGTGGTGGCGTATCGACTTAAAAATGAGTACAACGTTGATTGCAGTTATGAATCGGTGAACGTGGCGTGTGTGCGTTGGATTGAATGCGATGACCCAAAAAAATTGAAAGAATTTGAAAATAAAGAGCACAGTTATTTAGCGTTAGATGGTGCTGATAGATTATGTTATCTTGCACCGACCAATGTGAATTTAAGTCTAGCAATAGAACGTTGGCCCGATATTCATTTTACTGCTACTCGGGAACATTAATTATTAGGAATACTTTTATGACTACAGCATATCAAAAACTTAGCGCACGGATGCAGAAAATAAATGATCTGGGCCATTTACAAGCCATGAGCCATTGGGATGAAGCAGTGATGATGCCACCAGGTGGCGGCGAAGCACGGGCACAAGCGTTATCCACACTCTCTTCCGTTTTGCATGATTTCATTACCGCACCCGAAATTGCTGAAGAAATTGCCTCTGCAAAAACAGAAACGCTAACAGCGCCCTGGGAGCAAATGAATCTCGAGATTATCGAAAAAAATTATCGACGAGCAGTTGATGTGCCAAGTGATTTGGTAGCCAAATTTACACGTGCTCACATGCAAAGCGAACAGGCGTGGCGTGAAATGCGAGCCACCAATGATTGGCAAGCGTTTTTGCCGCTATTCTCCGAAACATTTAAACTCTGTCGAGAAATTGCTACCATTCAAGGTGAATCATTAGGAATGGATCCTTATGATGCATTAATCGATCAATACTCTACTGGCTTTAATCAGGCCATTATTGATCCGATTTTTTCGCAATTGAAAGCAGAATTGCCCAACATAATCAAAAACATTGTTGCTAAACAAGCTGATGAAAATCTGTTGCCCATCACTGGCACATTCCTCGTTGAGCAACAACGCCAATTGGGTTTAGAATTGATGCAAGCACTCGGATTTAACTTCAACCACGGACGGCTCGATGTGAGTCATCATCCGTTCTGTGGAGGCGTACCAAGTGATGTGCGTATCACTACGCGTTACAGTGACCACGAGTTTATCACCTCAGCAATGGGAATCTGTCATGAAACCGGCCACGCGCGTTATGAACAAGGCCTACCCACCGCTTGGAGCGGACAACCTGTAGGCAAAGCCCTCGGCATGGCAATTCATGAGAGCCAATCGCTACTGATCGAGATGTATGCCTGCCGCAGCGCCGCATTCATGGAATTTCTCTCACCGCTGGTGAAAAGACACTTTGGCGACAACCCTTGCTATAATCCTGCTAATCTTCTGAAGATCTACACGCGGGTGAAACCGGGCTACATCCGGGTCGATGCCGACGCCGTGACCTATCCATTACACGTCATACTGCGGTATGAACTGGAACAGCAGCTTTTTACCGATCAACTCAGCATCAAAGACCTGCCAGAGGCGTGGGATCAGAAAATGCGAACTTACTTGGATCTGTCCACCGGCGCGAATTATCAAAACGGCGTGATGCAAGATGTTCATTGGCCTGCAGGCATTTTTGGGTATTTTCCTGCTTATACGCTAGGCAGTTTGATTGCTGCGCAACTGTTTGCTGCTGCGACTAAAGCTCATCCGCAAATCGAGAACCAACTTAAACAAGGTGACTTCACTACCCTGTTTAGCTGGCTAAACAAGCATGTTCACTCGCGTGCATCGTCTGTATCGCCGACTACACTGATTCAGGATGCGACAGGTGGCCCACTAGACTCGAGTTATTATCTAAAACATATCTCAGAGCGCTATCGCGAGTGATGGCAAGGCTCCGTCATTGCGAGCACTATGCGAAGCAAACCAGAAAAACCATATAGCCGATTGCCCAAAAAAATCTGCGTGCGCAGCACTCCTTTTTGAAAATGTGTGCTGCGCACGCTCGAAGAAATTGACAGTAAGCAATCGGCTATTGATTGCTTTCTGGTTTGCTTCACTATTCGTTCGCAATGACGGAGCCCGCAGTAGCTTAACGACAAAGCTTTTGGTATGATCTGCACTCAATCTGCGCCCGTAGCTCAGTTGGATAGAGCACCTGGCTTCGAACCAGGTGGTCGGGAGTTCGAGTCTCTCCGGGCGCGCCACTCATGGCAACACGCTTGCCCATTAATATTGCACTGCAAAATTAACACTGCTATCCTTTACATAATAATCCAGAGGTATTCAGGAATGAAAACAACATTAGAGACGGCACTTGACGCCGAGAAATATTTTAGCTTCCGTTATCCACAACAACGACGCCGACGAGAATATTTTTTAAATCTTTGTGAATATTGGTCTGCTACGGAGGGTTATGATCCTGAAACAAAATTAGCAGTATGTCGTCAAGAATATTTAATCAGTGTTTTGGAGGGTGATTTGGATTGGCTGCGCGAGATCATGCCGTTGATTCAATCTCATGCTGAAAAATTAAGTGAAGAGCTAAACACCATTGATAATTGGACAATTCCTGAGTCTTATTCTTCAGAAAATTTATTGCTTCAGACAATTACCGTTGATACTGAAAGATTACATTTGGCACTGAAGTTTTATTTACCTTTTAATTTTCAAACGCTATTAATGGATTTCTACAATCTGTCAGCCGATCTTCCTGAAGAGGCCACCTCTTCACTGCTCTCTGCTAACCTCCCTTTTCCGCTCGAGGTATTTTTGCATAAGCAGCTACGGCTATTGCAGAATTCTGAATTGCAAAAGTTGCCCAGTTTCTTAGACCAGCATGAAGCTTTTTTTAAAATTGTTCGTTTCGCAAATTTAGTCATTAGAATATTTTTGTTAGCAGAATTATTAAACCGACTTACTAAAGGCACTCAACCCAGGAAAGATTGCATCAATTATCTTAGAAATAATTGTGTGCTATTGCAGCAACGCATGATAACAGCAGATATGGCTTTACCTCTGCCAGTGGAGACGCTGAAAGAGGGGTCTCATATTCTCACAATATTCATTTCAAACATCATGGATTGGATAAGAAGAAGAATTGTTAAAGGTCTCCTGGCTACGGAACTCTCGCCTATTTCTGCGTATATTTCGTCATTAGAATATTGCTTGACACACGGCTACATCGTGCACACAAACACTTTACGAGCATTGAGTGATATATGTAACAGTGTTATACCCAGCGAGCTCGATCGAAATAAATTTGTTGGATCTTTGCAGCAATCGGCTCTTACTATATTGCAGATATTGGATTCAATGGTTAATATGCCACTTGCACCGCATTCTCGCTATAGCATGGTTCTACTTCAAAATGAAATACTAGGTGCGAAAAATCTGGAGAAAGATCCATTTCGCACTCGATGGTTAGATCAAAAAAAACAAGCATTTTGCCAACATACGCCTATTGCAGCTGGCCGTCCTGAATCTACTCTGTGTACTAACCTCGCTGATACCTGGCCTTATTTATTGCGATGTCTTGATGCGAAAGTTTTTCCCAAACAATCTATGATACCGCAATCCTGGAGAACACACGTGGCGTTTCGAGTGCGATCCATTTTGTTGGAATGGGAAGCGCTATCGCCTTCGGCTCTTGAGAAGGTCAGCTCATTATTAAATTTTTCTTTTACTGAACTTAAAACTAATGACGAAAGAAGCATAATATTATATTTATTTCAACAATTGAAGATGCGCATTTTAGATAAATGGATTGACCAGCGGCCAGAACTCAATGCGCGAGTTATCGATTTATTTCAACGAATAGATCACCGGATTGAAATTTTTTCTCGCTTTTATAAGCCAATATTTAGTCAATTAATACCCATAACATGGAATGACCTCGTTTCAGCTGATGTCGAATTTTTGTCTGATTTAATAAAGGTCAATCAAACAACCCCAGGGATTTGGACTCGATATTGGATGCCAGAATATTCTCATATGCTGATGACCGTGTGTGACGATATTGAAAAACAAATGGAATTCGGCCATATTTTACACCCCAGGAATGTTCGCGGCGTCGATGATCTTATCTCTAGATTAAGAATGATATTAACAACCGCGGACAAACATTTTAATTATAAGTGGTACGGAGAAATAAGTTTTGCAATTTGGCTTTATGCCAAGCTCCATACCTACAAAATGCCCTCACGTGGAACACCTGAATATATTTTCCGGGACTTAGTGCCCCTGCAAATTGCCAGAGGAATTGATTCCCTCACTAAACTACAACAGAATGCCCTTGCCGAATTAACCCTAGACACGATTGTGGCGAAAACCCTGGAATCAGAAGTCGAGGCATTATTAGTTGCTATTGCTGATGCCAACATAGAAAACGCAAGATTTTTAAGAGCGTTTAAAAACGCCTGTGGTGATTCTGCTGCTAGCGAAGTACAACAAAAACAGATTCAAGTAGGATTTGCTGAAATTCACGCATTACCGGATAAATTCGTGTTACAAGCACTTGCTCATTTACAAAAGTTATCGCCAGTCCATTGTTCGATGTTATTAAAAAATTATGTTGGACGTATCGCAAATTTAACTGTCCTGCAAATTAACAGACGTATTAATCAGCTGCTGTCTATGGACCCTGCTATGAGAGAATTGTTGCTAGCGGCTCTAGAAGGGATGGGAAAGCCAAAACGTAAAAAAATTGAAAAATGCTTAGGTTGTGCCGTGGAAGTTAAACCCGTCGCGAAAGAGGTGCTAGTACCTTCTGCAGTCTTCATTCCTCCTGCAGTTGACGAGAAGTTGAACGCTCTCTTAGAACGTTATCCCTTAAGTCGTCGCACAGTAGCGCATTGGGATATAGTTGAAAATTCGCTGCAATTAAAATTGGAAGCTGAACTCGATTGGCTCATTAAATTATACACAGAGAGTGGGTTGGTGCTGGAGAAATTAGCGAAAAAAGCGCTAGGGTGTTACGCAGGCTTTAAACTTATCAATCTCACCGACTTGGATGAGGCAAAGTTGACGCTAATAGAAAATAACTTGCGAGAATACCAAGCACAATATCAAGCAGAGAAACTGGAAAAGATGAAAGCTACAGCTCAATCTGCCTCAGGCACATCGCAGAACGCTGCGAAGCCTGCAACGTCCACTATGCCAGCGCCCTATCAGGGTAATGCGGGTTCGGCATTTTTTACAGCACCAGCGCAATCGAAGCATGCAGCTGAAACCAAGGCCGCTAAACCTGCCAAAAAGCGCAATCCACGTCAAGGCAAAGCCAAGGCTAAATTAGTCCCTGTCAAAAAAGAGGCAACCGTCGCAAAACCAATAGATAAAAAGAGTATGGCAGTGGCTACTGCTCCCATAAATCCGCCTTCTCCGGTAGATGCTGAAACGCGACGCATCGTAGAACAACATTTAAAAGACGAAAGCCCCATTAAAGCCAAACGCGCTTTATTTGCAGACAATCCTCCTATAATAGAACCGCCTGCACTGATCGGCATTCCGCAATATTCTACTAAAGCTGTAACGGACCGTTATTTAATTCCAAGCTTAATTTATTTAATGAACCAATTGCTAGATCCCAAAATCACCGCCAACGCTGCACGTTATTATATGATGCGGATCACCGTACTGGCTTCGGCGGCAGAAGCAAATTCTGCGCTCTCCCCTATCGGGCTTTTTGGCAATACCTTTCGCAAAGACAGACAGATACGCCATGATGTTATTAAAGGATATTTCCCAGGGTGTGAGGCAGAACATCCGTTTTATCTGCAAATCGATATATTGAGACATATTCAAGAACTGCTCGGCAATCTATCCGGACCTGTAAAAATAGATTTACTGAACAAATTAGATATTCAAATTTTGCAAGAACGCACTCGATTCCCACTTTCCGTCGATATTAATCAATATTTAGCCTCTATGATAACGTACTTGTTACAGGCTCCCGAAACTGCAAGTGCGATATTTATAGCGAACCGCATAGGCGAAGTCTTTACACTGTTACAATCTTTTTCTTGCTATGGTGATATTCATAAAAATAAACACGTCGCAGCATTTATTAAAATTCGCAACGCTACCACCCATTATGCTGAATATATGAAAGACGATTGCCATGAAGAATTACTGATGCAGGAGCAATATGAAATTATAATCTCCCATAGCCGTGGGTTAAACAAATTTCTGCTTAAAACTCGCTTCGATCCAAAAGCATTAGTCGATAACCGATATGTTTATAGCACAGATAATATTCAAGAGCTCTGCCACTTGAGTTTGCAACACCACTCCGTGGTTGTGTGTCCATTTGCTTCGCAGAAAACATTCGCTTTACCGCAACAGGATGAGAAAAAATTATTAATCATTCCCGTTGACTTGACAGAGGGGCATTACGCCCTATGCGGAATTGATCAAATTCATCGCCGATGTTGCTATGTATCTACTCGGCAGGAAGCCATTCCTAAATCGCTG
>Ga0207137_1192_pt1 | contig 12637 bp, 13 predicted proteins | sample Alteio_BWMinHeat_9_FD_153572 | JGI IMG/M metagenome (GOLD analysis project Ga0207137, IMG submission 153572) | Enriched cells from forest soil in Barre Woods Harvard Forest LTER site, Petersham, Massachusetts, United States -... | ecosystem: Environmental > Terrestrial > Soil > Temperate forest >...
ATCACCAGCATCAGCATGGAGAAAGTGAACAAGGAAATATAAGAGAAGAAGCGGTTATAGCCCTCGTCTTCCTGCATATAGCCTATCGTATAGATATGCACCATCAGAGACACAAAGGTCACCACGCACATCATCATGGCTGTCAGGCTGTCGATCAGGAAGCCTACTTCCAGCTTGAGCCCGGCAACCGCCATCCACTGGTACACGGAGCCGTTATAGGTGGCGCCGTCCAGTACTTGCAGCAAAGTCATGCCAGAGATGACAAAGGCGATCAGCACACCCAATATGGTGACCGTATGGGAAGCGGCGCGACCAATCTTGTTACCAAAGAATTTGGTACCCAGCAGGCCCGCTATTGCGGACCCGGCCAGTGGTGCAAGTGGTACAGCCAATAATAGATGTGGGTTAAGTTGCCCCGCCATGATGACCCTTATTTTTTTATCTTCGTTACTCTTGAACTTGCGCCGCTGTCAGGGCGCAAATGAATCTTCAATCGGTTTCCTGCTAAATCGTCCGGCGCTTCTTAACCCTTGAGCGCGTCGAGGTCTTCGACGTTGATGGTATCCAGGTTGCGGAACATCACCACCAAAATAGCCAGGCCGATGGCGGATTCCGCCGCGGCCACAGTCAGGATGAAGAACACAAATATCTGTCCTGCCGCATCACCCAGATAATGAGAAAAAGCGATAAAGTTGATGTTCACCGCCAGCAGCATCAATTCGATTGCCATCAGCAAGGTGATGACGTTTTTGCGGTTCAGGAATATGCCGACGATGGCGATCGCAAACAGGATTGCGCCCAATATCAGGTAATGTGTAAGCGTTAGAGTCATTTAAGCCCCCTTCTGTTCTTCTGTCGCCGCTGCCGGGACAGCTTGCGCGCGCGCCGATTCGGCCTTCATGCTAACCATGCGGATGCGGTCATTGCGCTTGACCTTGACGGCCTTGGCCGGGCTGAAATATTTGGTGTCCTTGCGGCGGCGCAGCGTCAGGGCGACTGCCGCAACGATGGCCAACAGCAAGATCGCTGCCGCGATTTCAAACGGATATGAATAGTGCGTGTAGATCGCCATGCCCAGGGACTTGGTGCTGCCTATGGTGGAAGCCGCCGCCGGGACGTGATTGTCCGGACGCAGGAAGCCGCGCCACAGGATGGCCGACATTTCCAGCACGATCAGCACGCCTACCGTCGCCGCCAAGGGGAAATGGCTCCAGAATCCTTCGCGCAGCTTGTCCATGTTAATGTCGAGCATCATCACAACGAACAAGAACAGCACCATGACCGCGCCCACGTAGACGAGCACCAGGACAATGGCCAGGAATTCAGCCTTCAGCAACAGCCAGATACCGGCCGCGGTAAAGAAGGACAGTACCAGGAACAAGGCAGCGTGCACGGGGCTGCGCGCCGTGATCACCTGCGTCGCGGCGAGCACGAGGATCGCCGAGAAGACATAAAACAATGCGGTAGTAAATTCCATATCAAGCCAAAATCCGGTTAACCTGCTTCATTAACGATACGCAGCATCAGTAGCGCGCGCAGCCGCAATTTCCGTTTCATAACGATCACCCACTGCCAGCAACATCTCTTTGGTGAAGTACAAATCGCCACGCTTCTCGCCGTGGTATTCCAATACATGGGTTTCCACGATGGAATCTACCGGGCAGGATTCTTCACAGAATCCGCAGAAGATACACTTGGTCAGATCGATGTCGTAGCGGGTCGTACGGCGGCTGCCGTCGGCACGCTGTTCGGACTCGATGGTGATCGCCATTGCCGGGCAAACTGCTTCGCACAATTTGCAGGCGATGCAGCGCTCTTCCCCGTTCGGGTAGCGGCGCAGCGCGTGCAGGCCGCGAAAACGCGGTGACTGCGGCGTCTTCTCTTCCGGAAATTGCACCGTTATCTTGCGCGCAAACATATAGCGGCCTGTCAGGGCCAGGCCCTTGATCAGTTCGCGCAGCATCAGGCTGCTAAAAAAATCCTTTATTGCTTCCATTTTTTCAGCCTCTTACTTCCAAATATTCCATGGCGATTGTATCCATGCCGCGACGATGACCAGATAGACCAGGGTCAACGGGATAAACACTTTCCAACCCAGACGCATGATCTGGTCATAGCGGTAACGCGGGAAGGATGCACGCGCCCAGATGAACATCGACACCACGACAAAAGTCTTCATGCCCAGCCAGATCCAGCCTGGAATCCAGGTGAACGGTGCAAAGCCGAACGGCGAGGACCATCCGCCCAGGAACATCAGTGACGCCAGCGCGGAAATCAGGATCATGTTCGCGTATTCAGCCAGGAAGAACATGGCGAAGGACATGCCCGAATATTCCACCATGTGGCCGGCCACGATCTCGGATTCCCCCTCGACGACGTCGAAAGGATGGCGGTTGGTTTCAGCGATGCCGGAAATCACATACACGACGAATACCGGCAGCAAGGGCAGCCAGTTCCAGGACAGGAAGTTCAAGCCATGCTCGGCAAACCAGCCGCGTGTCTGCACATTAACGATCTCGGTAAAGTTCAGGCTGCCGGACACCATCAATACGATCACCAGGACGAAGCCCATCGCAATTTCGTAGGAGACCATCTGCGCCGATGCACGCATCGCGCCCAGGAAGGCGTACTTGGAGTTCGATGCCCAGCCGGCGATGATGATGCCGTACACTTCCATCGAAGTAATTGCCATCACCAGCAACAGGCCGGCATTGATGTCGGCCAGCACGGTCTCGGGACCGAAAGGCACGACCGACCAGGCCGCCAGGGCAGGCATGATGGTCATGATAGGTGCCAATACAAACAAGACCTTATTGGCCTTGGCCGGGATCACGATCTCTTTGAGCAACAGCTTCAAGGCATCCGCGATAGGCTGCAGCAAACCTGCCGGGCCGACACGGTTAGGGCCGAGGCGAATATGCATCCAGCCTATCATCTTGCGTTCCCACAAAGTCAGGTAGGCGACGCAGCCCATGACCGGCAAGGTGATGCAAACAATCTTGACCAGATTCCATACCAGCGGCCACAACGGCCCGAGCAAGCCTTGTCCGAAATTTTGTATCGCCATCAACATTATGCACGCTCCACAGAGATGGAACCGAACATCGCGCCCAAGCCCAGGGTAGCGACATGGCCGGCGGCAGCACGCACCACATTCTCAGGCAAACTCTTGTCAAGCGCAGCGCTCAGTACGGCGCTGCCATTGCCTTGCACCAACTTGACCATGTCGCCCTCTTTGAGGCCGAGCTTGTCAAATTGTGCGACGCTCAGCCAGGCCCTAGGCGGCTTGGCGTCGGCAGTTTTTTGCAGAGACTCTGCCCTTCTGACGATAGCGTCCGTGCTATAGATAGGCACGTCGGCAACGCGTTCCAGGCCGCCTGCACTTGCAGCCGCGGAGACTGGCGCCACCGGCGCCAGATCGAGCATGTTTTTCAAGTGGGCTGCCAGAGCCGATTTATCCTGGCCCAGCACCTCGTCGCGTATCGCTTCCGCGGTATCGAAATCAAAATTGCTCAAGCCCAGCAAATTGCCCAGCACGCGCAACACCTTCCAGGCCGGACGCGTATCGCCCAAAGGCTTGACCACGCCGTGGAAACTTTGTGCGCGCCCTTCGCAATTGACGAAAGTACCCGACGTCTCGGTAAAAGGAGAGACCGGCAGCAAAACGTCGGCATAGTCGGCGCCGTGTTTGAAGGCTGACATGACGACCACCATTTCCGCCTGCTCCAGAGCCGCTTTCGCCTGCTGCGGATTGGCATAGTCGAATTCAGGCTCTGCGTGCAACAGCACATAAGCCTTTTTCGGCTGCGCAAAGACCGGTTGCGCATTCGTAGCCGGCAAGGCATTGGCCAGGTAGCCGCCTACTGTGTTGGCCGCTTCGGTCAGATAACCGAAACCGGCGCCTGCATGTTCGGCGATCCATTGCGCCAGACCGTGCAGTTTGGCTGATTCATGGTGTTGGGCTGCCGCATTGCCGAGGAACACGCCGCTATTGCCTGCCACCAGGCTGGCAGCGATCGCTTCGGCCTTGGCCGAGGCTTGCACTTGCTCAAATCCGGCGGGCTTGGCGATGCCTTTTTGTGTCGCCACTGCGACGGCGACTTCGGCCAGGAAAGCCAGCCATGCAGAAGGCGCCAGCACTGCCTTGTTGGCCAGCTTGATCAGCAGGTCGTCGTCGGTGGCGTGCAATATGCTCAGCTTGGCGCCCAGCTTGGCAGACTGACGCAAGCGCGTCGCCAGCAAAGGATGGTCCTTGCGCAGGAAGGAACCGATCACGAACACGTTCTTCAGCTGGCTGAAATCAACGATAGACATCCCCAACCAAGGCTTGATCTTGCCGTCCAGGGAAAAATCGGACTGGCGCAGACGGAAGTCCACGTTGTCGGAGCCCAGGCCCCGCACCACGCGCTGCAGCAGCGACAATTCTTCTACGGTGGAGCTAGGTGTGGCGACCCCGGCGATGGCGCTCGCGCCATGCTCGTGCTTGATGTTTTTCAGGCCGTGCGCCACATATTCGAGCGCGGTTTGCCAATCGGTTTCCTGCCATTGACCGCCCTGCTTGATCATGGGCCTGGTCAGGCGCTCGTCGCTATTGAGGCCTTCATAGGCAAAACGATCCTTGTCGGAGATCCAGCATTCATTGACAGCCTCGTTCTCCAGCGGTACTACGCGCATGACCTTGTTGTTCTTGACTTGTACGATCAAGTTGGCACCCAGGCCGTCGTGCGCGCTCACCGATTTGCGGCGCGACAATTCCCAGGTACGCGCGGAATAACGGAAAGGCTTGGAGGTCAGCGCACCTACCGGGCAAACGTCGATCATGTTGCCGGACAACTCCGAGTCGACGGTCTTGCCGACAAAGGAAGTAATCTCGGAATGCTCGCCGCGGCCCAGCATACCCAATTCCATCACACCTGCGATTTCCTGGCCAAAACGAACGCAGCGCGTACAGTGGATGCAACGGCTCATCTCTTCCATGGAAACCAGCGGGCCTACGTCCTTGTGGACTACCACGCGCTTCTCTTCCTGATAGCGGGAAGCGGAATCACCGTAGCCTACCGCCAGATCCTGCAACTGGCACTCGCCGCCCTGGTCGCAGATTGGGCAATCCAGCGGATGGTTAATCAGCAGGAACTCCATCACGCCCTTTTGCGCCTTGACCGCCTTGTCGCTATTGGAGCGTACGATCATGCCGGCGGTCACCGGCGTGGCGCAGGCAGGCAGCGGCTTGGGCGCCTTCTCCACCTCGACCAGGCACATGCGGCAGTTGGCCGCGATGGATAATTTTTTGTGATAGCAAAAATGCGGGATGTAAGTGCCAAGCTTATTGGCAGCATCCATCACCATACTGCCCTCTTGGACTTCGACTTTTTTGCCGTCTATTTCGATTTCAACCATGGTTTACTCTGAAGTGCGCTAAGCTGAGCTGGCTTACACGTAAGTGGGCACCAAGCAATGCTTATGCTCGATGTGATATTCAAATTCTTCGCGGAAATTCTTGATAAAGGCGCGAACCGGCATCGCCGCCGCATCGCCCAGCGCGCAAATAGTACGGCCCTGGATGTTGTCAGCGATGGAGTTCAGCATATCCAGGTCATCAGGACGTCCTTGGCCATGCTCTATCCTGTGCACCATGCGATACAACCACCCTGTGCCTTCACGGCAGGGAGTGCATTGACCGCAGGATTCTTCAAAATAGAAATACGATAAACGCAGCAAAGACTTGACCATGCAGCGCGTCTCATCCATGACGATAACCGCACCCGAACCTAGCATGGAACCCGCCTTGGCGATGGAATCGTAGTCCATGTCGGTCGCCATCATCACGTCGCCGGTCAGCACCGGCATGGACGAACCACCGGGTATCACGGCCTTGATCTTCTTGCCGTCGCGCATGCCGCCTGCCAACTCCAGCAGTGTGGCAAACGGCGTTCCCAGCGGCACTTCGTAATTGCCGGGCTTGGCGACGTCGCCGGACATCGAAAATATCTTGGTACCGCCATTGTTCGGTTTGCCCAGGGCCGCGTATTTTTCGCCACCCATCGCAAAGATGAAAGGCACGGCGGCAAAGGTTTCGGTGTTATTGATCGTGGTCGGCTTGCCGTACAGACCAAAACTGGCCGGAAAAGGCGGCTTGAAGCGCGGCTGGCCTTTTTTGCCCTCTAGCGATTCCAGCAATGCGGTCTCTTCGCCGCAAATATAAGCGCCGTAACCGTGGAAAGCATGCAATTGGAAAGAAAATTCGGAGCCGGCAATATTGTTGCCCAGCATGCCGGCGGCTCGCGCCTCTTCCAGCGCTTCTTCGAAACGGTCGTAGTCGGCAAAAATCTCGCCGTGGATGTAGTTGTAGCCGACTGTGATGCCCATCGCATACGCGCCAATAGCCATGCCCTCGATCAAGGCGTGCGGGTTGTAGCGGATGATGTCACGATCCTTGAACGTGCCTGGCTCGCCTTCGTCGGTGTTGCAGACCAAGTATTTCTGGCCCGGGAACTGGCGCGGCATGAAGCTCCACTTCAGGCCGGTAGGAAAGCCTGCGCCGCCGCGGCCGCGCAAAGAGGATGCCTTCAGTTCCGCTATGACTTGTTCCGGCGAAATTTTTTCGGACAAGATGCGCTTCAACGACTGATAGCCGCCGCGCTTGACATAGTCGTCCAGGTGCCAGTTCTTGCCGTTCAGGCCGGCCAGAATCAGCGGCTTGATATGGCGATCGTGCAAGCTCGTCATTATGCCGCCGCTCCTTTTCCTGCAGATGCCAACTCGTCGACGAGTTGGTCGATTTTTTCGTCGGACATGAAGCTGCACATGCGTTTGTTATTCACCAGCATCACCGGTGCGTCGCCGCAAGCTCCCATGCACTCGCCTTCCACCAGCGTGAACAGTCCGTCTTCACTGGTTTCCCTATAGTCCACGCCCAGTTTTTGCTTCAGGTAGTGGGCGGCATGTACGCCGCCGGACAACGCACAAGGCAGATTGGTACAGACGGAAATCTTGAACTTGCCGATCGGCTTGGTGTTGTACATATTGTAGAAGGTCGCGACCTCCTGCACCGCTACCGCCGGCATGCCTATATAGTCGGCCACGGTTTGCATCACTTCCGGCGAAAGCCAACCGGTTTCGTCTTGTGCAATAGCCAAGGCGGCCATCACGGCCGACTGCCTTTGATCGGCTGGAAACTTGGCCAGTTCGCGATCTATCTTCTTAAATGCCTGCTCTGATAACACCATAGCTTTTGCCTCAAAATCAACCGTTTAGCGGTCGATGCAATTTCACTTATCCGTCACTTATCGATCTATCTCGCCGAACACGATATCCTGGGTACCAATGATGGTCACCGCATCCGCAATCATATGTCCCTTGGCCATTTCATCCAATCCCTGCAAATGCGCAAAACCGGGCGCGCGTATCTTCAGGCGGTAAGGCTTGTTGGCGCCGTCGGAAATCAGGTAGATGCCGAATTCGCCCTTAGGATGCTCGACCGCAGCATAGGCCTCGCCCGCAGGTACGTGGAAACCTTCGGTGAACAGTTTGAAGTGATGAATCAGTTCTTCCATATTCGACTTCATGCCCACGCGCGAAGGCGGCGCCACCTTGTGATTGTCGGTGATGACCGGGCCCTGATTATTACGCAGCCATTCTATACATTGCTTGATGATGCGGTTGGACTGGCGCATTTCTTCCACGCGCACCAGATAGCGGTCATAGCTGTCGCCGTTCACGCCGACCGGAATATCGAAATCCATCAAGTCGTATACTTCATAGGGCTGCTTCTTGCGCAAATCCCATTCGATGCCGGAACCACGCAACATGGGGCCGGTAAAGCCCATCGCCTTGGCACGTTCGGGCGAGACCACGCCGATACCGACCAGACGCTGCTTCCAGATACGGTTATCGGTCAGCAGCGTTTCGTATTCGTCGACGTATTTAGGAAAACGGTTGGTGAAGTCTTCGATAAAATCGAGCAGGGAGCCCTGGCGATTCTCGTTCATCAGGCGGATTGCCTTGTCGTTCTTCAGCATCGACGCCTTGTACTGCGGCATTTGCTCGGGCAAGTCGCGATACACGCCGCCCGGACGATAATAGGCCGCATGCATACGCGCACCCGACACCGCTTCGTAGCAGTCCATCAAATCTTCACGCTCGCGGAAGGCATACAGGAACACCGCCATCGCGCCCACGTCCAACGCATGCGCGCCTATCCACAACAGGTGATTGAGGATGCGGGTAATCTCGTCGAACATCACGCGTATGTATTGCGCGCGCAACGGCACTTCCAGGCCCAGCATCTTCTCGATCGCCATCACATAGGCGTGTTCGTTGGACATCATGGACACGTAGTCCAGCCTGTCCATGTAAGGCACGGACTGGATAAAGGTCTTTTGTTCGGCCAGCTTCTCAGTGGCCCGGTGCAACAAACCGATATGCGGATCGGCCCGCTGTATGACTTCGCCATCCAACTCCAGCACCAGGCGCAATACACCGTGCGCCGCAGGATGCTGAGGACCAAAGTTCAGGGTGTAATTCTTAATCTCAGCCATTATTTCATCCCGTATTTTTCTTCGCGTATGACGCGCGGCGTGATTTCACGCGGCTCTACCGTCACAGGCTGGTAAATGACGCGTTTTTGCTCGGGGTCGTAGCGCATTTCCACGTAGCCGGAAACCGGAAAATCCTTGCGGAACGGGTGGCCGATAAAACCGTAGTCGGTCAGGATGCGGCGCAAATCGTTATGTCCGTCGAACAGGATGCCGTAAAAATCGAAGGCTTCGCGCTCATACCAGTTGGCGGCATTCCAGACTTCGATGATCGAAGGCAGCACGGGCATGTCGTCGTCAGCCGCGAATACGCGTACGCGCAGACGCCAGTTATGCTTAATCGACAACAGATGCGATACAGCAGCAAAACGGGCACCATCCCAGGCACCGTCGCCGTAAGTGGAATAGTCGACGCCGCACAAATCGATCAACTCTTCAAATTGGGTATCGGCGTGGTCGCGCAAATCGCGCATCGCCTGCAGGTAGGAGGATGGGGCAACAACGATGGTCAGCTCGCCCAACGCCACGGTGGACTGCAGGATGCGGTCGCCCAAGACGTTTTTCACCGCCGCCTCAAGGATTTCCAGTTTGGTAGTCATCATTTAAAAACGCTTTATGGGTTGCCGGCTTGGCTTGCGCCGCGAGGACGCAAACCTGGCACGAGAGCGCGCAACATCAACGCGCAATCGTGTTGGTACGCTTGATCTTGTTCTGCAATTGAATAACGCCGTACAACAATGCTTCCGCAGTCGGAGGGCAACCCGGCACATAGATATCGACCGGCACTATGCGGTCGCAGCCGCGCACTACAGAGTAGGAATAGTGATAATAGCCGCCGCCATTGGCACAAGAACCCATGGAAATGACCCAGCGCGGCTCGGCCATCTGGTCATACACCTTACGTAAGGCGGGCGCCATCTTATTGCACAGGGTACCGGCGACGATCATCACGTCGGACTGACGCGGAGAGGGACGAAACACCACACCAAAACGATCCAGGTCATAACGCGAAGCGCCGGCGTGCATCATTTCCACCGCACAGCAGGCCAAGCCAAACGTCATCGGCCACATGGAACCGGTACGCGTCCAGTTGATCAGCTTGTCAGCAGTGGTAGTGACAAAACCTTCGTTTAATACGCCTTCTATTGCCATAATAAATTCCTTCGCTCACTCCCAATCGAGGGCGCCTTTTTTCCAGATATACCAAAAACCGACGCCAAATTCAGCAATGAAGCCGAGCATGATAAAGAAGCCGTACCATCCCAGGTCACGCATAGCGACGCCCCACGGGAAGAAAAACGCGGTTTCCAGGTCGAACAGGATGAAAAGGATGGCGACAAGATAATAACGAACATCAAACTTCATGCGCGCATCTTCGAAAGCCTCGAAGCCGCACTCATAAGGAGACAGTTTTTGCGCATCGGGCTTGAAAGGCGCAAGAATGCGGCCCAGCACCTGCGGCACGACGCCGACGGCGATGCCAACCAGAATGAACAATAGTACCGGGAAATAATTTTCGAGGTTCACGTTAGGCTACCTGTAATTGAACGATACGCTGAGGATTCATCTTAAATCGATTGCCTGGTGCAGCCCTAGCAGCCTTACGAAAAATCCCCGAATGATCACAGAACTTACTCACAGCACCGCAAGAGCGGCCAGAGCTACACTACGCAAGTTCCAAACGAATCAAAACGACCACTTCCCCGACCAGGCCGGCAATGAGATCCAGCCTTTTTTATTTGGTGCCGACGACGAGACTCGAACTCGTACAGCTTTCGCCACTACCCCCTCAAGATAGCGTGTCTACCAATTTCACCACGTCGGCATAAGCCCTGCATTCTACTATGTCTGGCGCCATTGTTCAACGCACAATTGCACCAATTCAACGCATTTTACAGAGCGAAACAAATCATTTGGGGATTTGATTTGCCTGACCGGATGCAGCTGCAGCAGCAGAGGAAGGTGCAGCAGTTGCCGCCGGCGCACTCGCGGGCACAATCTTGGCGGCCGACAGATTTTCCATCACGCCAGCCGAAGGAGCAGCATTGCCGTGATTGCCGCTTATGTAAGCCAACGCCAAGGTCGCAGCAAAAAATACAGCCGCCGCAACACCGGTAGATTTAGACAAGAAGTTCGACGATCCGGTGGCACCGAACAAGCTACCGGATGCGCCCGAACCGAAAGAAGCCCCCATATCCGCCCCTTTACCATGCTGCAAAAGCACCAGGCCGATGATCGCCAGCGCGGACAAGACCTGAACTACCACTATCAAAGTGAACATAGTTTGCATTCAAAACACCCAATCAAGATTAGTTACCACAACAAAATAAAATCGTCCCAGAACCTGCCCAGCAATACCGTTCAAGCACTACGCCGCAGCAGCGGCGATTGCTAGAAAGTCAGCAGACTTCAACGCCGCCCCACCAATCAGACCGCCATCGATGTCGGGCATCGCCAGCAATTCCTTGGCATTCTCAGGCTTCATGCTACCGCCATACAAAATCTGCACCCGTTCCGCTGCCGCAGCGCTCTTTTTGGCCAGCTGCGCGCGCAGCACAGCGTGCACTTCCTGCGCCATTTGCGGGGTGGCAGTCTTACCTGTGCCTATCGCCCATACCGGCTCATAGGCAAGCACAATTGCGGCCGCCGCATCCACATCCAGTACGTCAAGCACAGCCTGCAATTGCTCTCCGACGACAACGGAAGTTTGCCCGGCTTCGCGCTGCTCCAAGGTCTCCCCCACACAAACGATAGGGATCAAGCCGGAATCCAGCGCTTGTCGCGCCTTTTGCGCTACCAGTGCATTGCTTTCCTGATGATAGGCACGCCGCTCGGAATGGCCGACAATCACATATCGGCAACCAAGATCGTGCAACATGGCAGCAGAAACTTCGCCGGTATAGGCCCCTGCAGCGTGCGCCGAAACGTCTTGAGCACCCCAGCCGATGGCGGAGCCAGCCAATGTATCAGCACACTGCCGCAAATAAGGTGCGGGCGCGCATACCAACAGATCGCAATGCACCAGCCCGGTAAAACCGGACATCACTTCCGCCAGCAAAGCCGCATTGGCAGCGGTGCTGCCGTTCATCTTCCAATTCCCTGCTATCAGTTTGCGTCGCATAGCCAGACTAAATTTAAATAACCCTCTATTCTAGCGCGAGCGCTATCGGAGGGTCAAACCGCGACTGGCGCTAAATGCGCAAAACGATGCCGAATTTGCCATAAATCTGCCCCTTCTTCCAATTTATGCCGCGTTTTGCATGACTAACGCAACATTCAGGCCACTTGCAGCATGATTTTCCCGATATGACTACCCCCCTCCATCAGAGCATGCGCTTGCGCAGCTTGCGCCAGAGGGAACACTTGATCAATGACAGGCTTGATTGCCCCCGAGGCCAGGAGGGGCCAAATTTTTTGCTGGAGCTGTTGCGCTATTGCGGCCTTGAAGGCGACCGGCCGCGGACGCAGCGTTGACCCCGTAACGGTCAAGCGCCTGCGCAACACCTGTGCCATATCCAACTCGGCGCGGGCGCCACCAAGCAGGGCAATGATGGCGATGCGCCCGTCGTCAGCCAGGCAGTCGATTTCGCGCGGCAGGTAGTCGCCAGCCACCATATCCAATACGACGTCCACGCCCTTGCCACCGGTGAGCGATTTCACAACCCCAACAAAGTCCTCGTTACGGTAATTGATGCCGCGCCGCGCCCCCAGGCGCTCGGTGGCGCGGCACTTATCGTCGGAGCCGGCGGTCGCAAACACCGTATGTCCAAGGGCCGCCGCCATTTGTATTGCTGTCACACCTACGCCGGAAGTGCTGCAATTGTGCGAACGCGAGATTCCTCGCATTAAGCGGGCGCGCTCAAAGACATTGCTCCACACCGTAAAATACGTTTCCGGCAAAGACGCGGCCTCGATTGCCGTAAGCCCTGTCGGCACGGCCATGCACTGCTGCCAGGGTGCGGTGCAATACTCGGCGTAGCCGCCGCCCTGCACCAGCGCACAAACTAGATCCCCCTCGCGCAACGGGCTAGCGGCCAGGTCACCGCCGACGATCTCACCCGCGACTTCCAGACCAGGCAAGTCGGAGGCGCCCGGCGGCACCG
>Ga0207137_1165_pt2 | contig 12419 bp, 10 predicted proteins | sample Alteio_BWMinHeat_9_FD_153572 | JGI IMG/M metagenome (GOLD analysis project Ga0207137, IMG submission 153572) | Enriched cells from forest soil in Barre Woods Harvard Forest LTER site, Petersham, Massachusetts, United States -... | ecosystem: Environmental > Terrestrial > Soil > Temperate forest >...
GCCTTTCGGCCTCGTAAATCTTTCGATCCGCGCCACCCATTGGCACGCATGCTCTCGTTGAGGATCAGTAGGACATTGAATGGCAAACGGCCAAGCTTGATGTCGACCGGCTCGCGGGTACCAGCGCCAACCACCTGCACTTGCTCGCTGCCGAACGCAGAGTGTTCGATGGCTTTGCTCAGTGAGAACAGAGTGTGAATTTCCGGAGTGAAGGCATTAGGGCCCATGCGAACATTGTTATGAAAGAACAGGCATAGGCCGAAGTAGGTGGCTGTGACTGCAATCATATGGCGTCTGCTGAAGCTGATGCGCGGACTCCGAGCAACCAGCATCAGATAGGCGCCGACAACGCTGACGAGGCTGACCAGCGTCAACCCGTAGACCGGCTGCAATGCCGCTTTCAGGTAAATCCAGCAGTCTTTTGGTTCGTCAAAGAGATATTCAAAGACAAACACATTCGGCAAGGCGTTGAAGTGCTGATAAAAGCCGTATGCACCGAGGACTGTCACGACAAAGCCAAGGGCAAGCGCGGCGGCCACGGCGCCAGCAATCAAAATGTGACGGCGACGCAAGACCGCAATCCACGACAGTGCCAAATACCAAAAAAAGACGCCAAAAAGGACGCTCGATAAATAATAAGATTGAAAATCTCGCGTCAGCTTGCTCAGCGCCGAACCGCGCCAGACTAAATCAATGGCCACTAGCAATATCGGAATAGGCAACGCCAGAGCGAGCTGCGGCCCCCGGCGAGTCAAGGACTGGGCTAGGTCTCTGAGGTTGGACATCGATATAATTTGTGAAACTTTACGCATAGGCTTAGCTATGCACTTTCATGGCCAAACTAATTTTGCCTATAGTGACAAAAAAATTCTTTAGTTTCAATGGTATATTGTCTATCCAAGGATGTGCAGATGGCCGAGAACAGTCGAGCCTTTAGTCACTGCGACAATTCCTGAGCAGCTGCTCCACTTCCTACGGCGAACTTCGCCGGAGCGCAACCAAGAACGTTCGGGGTAACATGCCCGCATGGCAGATTCAACACAGAACCAGGCAGCAAAGTCGACGCCCAGCGCGCCGGGGCGGGCGGCGCCAGGCGCCCAAAAGCCAAAGAATACGGCTACCCAGTCGGACCTTGAGGCAGGATTTGGGCGGTTAGTTTTGGGCCGCTTGACCTACGGCGTAACATCCGCCGACCTGGCCAAATTCAATGCTGGCGGAACCACCCAACGCGCTAGACTCACTGCCTTCATCGAGGCGCAGCTGCACCCTGAAAGCATCGAAGACGGCGCTTGTGAGGCGCGGATCAAAGGCCTTGGTCTGGAGACTTTGGGCAAAAGTCTGCCGGCGCTGTGGTCGGACCACCGCCTCGCGGCCGATCAGTTGCGCGAAAGGAACAAGGACTTTTTATCCCAGGGTCCAGTCGGGAATGCGCCGATCAAAAATCTAGAAAACGAACTTCGGCACAAGCCCTTGCAGCAGACTGAGATTGCTACCTGGGTCGGGGCTGTTCACAGTCAAAGGCAGCTAGGTGAAATGCTTGCAGAGTTCTGGCACGGCCACTTCAGTGTTTATGGCCCTGACGGCAACACCGCGCCAGTGTTTGTGCACTACGACCGCGATGTTATAAGGCGGCATGCACTGGGCAACTTTCGGGAGTTTCTTGAAGCCGTTGCAACCAGTCCCGCCATGCTTTTTTACCTCGACAATCAAGTCAATCAAAGCGGCAACCCCAACGAAAACTACGCCCGTGAGCTCTTTGAGTTGCATACCCTCGGCGCGGAAAATTACCTTGGCACTAGTGACCGTCGCGACGTCCCCGGCTACCCGCAGGGCGCCCCGGTCGGTTATGTTGATGGCGACGTTTACGAGGCGGCACGCTGCTTTACGGGCTGGCGCGTTGATAACGACAAGAACAGCAAAAACGACGGCGTCTTTCAGTATTTTGATGGTTGGCATGATCGGTTTCAAAAAATCGTGCTCGGGCAGGCAATCGCAGAGTATCAGCCGCCCATGCACGACGGGAGAACCGTCCTTGATCGCCTGAGCGCACATCCTGGGACGGCACACTATATCGCCAAGAAGCTCTGCACGCGGTTGGTCGCCGACAACCCGCCGCCGCAGCTGGTTGAGAACGTTGCCCAGGTATTTCGCGCTAAAGCGAAGGACAAAGACCAATTGCGCGCAGTCGTACGCACGATTGCACTGTCCGACGAATTCGCCCTGGCGAGCAGCGGCCGAAAATTCCGGCGTCCTTTTGAATTCATGGTCGCGGCCTTACGTGGCGTTGGCGCCGAGGTTGCTCCTGACGAAGAGTTTCTGCGCGAGACTGGTCGGCTCGGGCAACGACTGTTTCAGTGGCGGACTCCGGATGGCTATCCTGATCGTCCAGAGCCATGGGCAGGCACGACTGGTTTGTCTGAGCGCTGGCGTTTTTGCAATCTACTACTAAGCGGTAAGCTCAAGGGCGCGACGGTCGACGTCGAGCACCAATCGCCAGTAGCGCTGAGTTCCGCTGACGATATAGCGCAATATTGGTTGCGCCGCATCGCCGGTGGCGAAGTCAGTGCGAAAACTCAAGCCGTCGTGACGAGCTTTCTCAGCCAAGGCAATAGCCCGAAGGCCCGCGTTGCGAAAAGTCACCGCGCGGAGCGCTTGCGCATGGCGGCTGTTTTGGCGCTTTTTAGTCCGGAGTTTCAATGGCGCGCTTGAGACCCATCGATCGCCGCGCGATGGTGAAATTGATGAACGGCGCGGCGCTGGGAACGGCCGGACTGTGCCTCTACGGACCTCAAGGGTTCGGGGCATCGATGGGGACACCGGTTGCGCTCACTCCCGCATCGGCATCACAGCCGGTCTTGGTTGTGGTTTTCTTGCGCGGCGGTGCCGATGCCTTGTCGCTAGTCGTGCCAATGGGTGGCGCGGATCGAAAGATTTACGAGGCCGAAAGGCCCCGCTCGCAGACGCCAAATAAAGGTGACAATCCCGCTTTGGCAATTGAGGAACGCTTTGGTCTGCACCCGGCCGGCAAAGCGTTTCTTGAGCTCTATCAGGCCAAGCGTCTGGCGATCGTTCACGCAGTCGGGAGCCCAAGCAACAACCGCAGTCACTTTGATTCGCAGCTGATGATCGAACTTGGGACACCCGGTCGCAAGGCCGGGCCAGCCTTACGGGGCTGGAGCGAAAAGGAGCGGAACACGTCGAGGCGGTAGCGCTCGGCGGAATGCTACCGACGATGTTGCTGGGAGACGATCAAGCAGTAACGTTGAGCGGACCTGGCTTGCCGGGATTTGGCATCGGCCGCGAGCAACAAGTGTTGCAACGAATGGCACTCAGTCAAATGTATGTTAGCGATGGGGCCGATGATTGGTTGGGGCGGCGAGTGACGTCGGCACTCGATGCCGCGGACCGTTTCGACGCCACGGTTGATAAGGACGCGAGTCCACTCAAAGGGGACTATGCTGGGGAATTCGGCAACCATGCAAAGGCGTTTGCGCAGCTGCTGCGTTCGCCGTTGCCTTTGGCGGCAGCAGCCATCGACTTCGGTGGCTGGGACACGCACGGCAATCAGGGCGATAATGGCAAAGGCCGGATTGCTGACCTCTTCGGACAACTTAATAAAGGCATAAATGGCTTGTTATTGGATTCGCCGCGGCCACTGCGAATCGTGGTGATGTCGGAGTTCGGGCGAAGGTTAAGGGAAAACGCCAACCACGGTACTGACCATGGGCATGGTGGTGTGATGTTTGTGGTTGGGCACGGGGTGCATGGTGGGCGCGTTTATGGGCCTTGGCCTGGGCTTGCCACCGATCAACTCTACGAGCGCGCGGACTTGGCGGTTGCTACGGATTTTCGTCAGGTTCTTTGGGAGGCAACGCAGGGACTCGCGCCGAAAATGGCACCGGCAACAATTTTCCCTGGATTTCATCCCGGGAAAGAGCTGAGGATTTTTGCTTAGACTAGCTCATTTCCTGTGGACCGCGGCAAGAGCACTTGCAAAGTAAGCCAAAAACAAAAAGCCAAAGGCAAAAAAGCAAATAGCAAAGGTGAGTTAAAGGTTAGAACTTGGAAATTTTCAACTCACTTCAGCTTGATCGGTTTTTGTTTTTTTCTTTTTGTTTTTGGCTTACTTAGCAAGTACTGCTATTTGTCATGCACCCATAGGCCCGCTTTCCGAGGTTCCCGTGCGCTCCCTAGCCGTCTTAGTCGTCGACGATGAAAAAATTCAGCGGGAGACCCTCAGCTCGATCCTGTCTGATGAATCTTATGCCGTCACCATGGCTACCGACGTCCCCAGTGCAACACAGGCGTTGAAGAGTTCAAGTTTCGATATCGTCTTGTCAGATTTTCGCATCCCCGGTGGCTCTGGGATCGACGTTGCCCGCAAGGCTCTGGAATTTTCGCCTGAATGCGCCACCATGATCATGACTGCTTATGCCGATGTTCAAAGCGTCATTGAAGCAATGCGCGTCGGCGTTCTCGATTATCTCTTGAAACCGCTGAATGTGGATACCTTGCTGCGCCGCCTTGCTATCATAAGGGATCGGCGCCATTTGCAGCTCGAAGTGCAATTTCTCCGCAGTGAGATGCATCGGCAATCCGACGAAGCCGGCACGTTGCTTGGCAATTCGGTCGCCATGCTGGAGATTCGTAAAGTCATAGAACAAGTGGCGGCGACGCGTGGCACGGTCTTGATCACTGGCGAGAGCGGCACCGGCAAGGAAGTCGTGGCGCGAGCCATCCACCGAGTTAGTCCCCAGGCCGAAAACAAATTCGTTGCCATCAATTGCGGCGCGTTGCCCGAAAATTTGCTCGAGAGCGAACTTTTTGGTCACAAGAAGGGCGCCTTCACCGGTGCTTTGTCGGACAAGCCGGGGCTCTTTGCTGTGGCCAATGAAGGCACGCTCTTTCTGGACGAAATCGGTGAAATGCCGCGCAGCCTGCAAGTGAAGCTCCTGCGTGCCCTACAGGAACGAGAAATCACCCCCGTCGGCGACACCAAATCGATCAAGGTCAACCTGCGTGTCATCGCCGCGACCAACCGCGATTTGACCATTGAAGTCACCGAAGGGCGCTTTCGGCAGGACTTATTTTACCGGCTGAACGTCGTCGAAATAAAAATGCCGCCGCTGCGCCAGCGCGTCGATGACATTCCCATGTTAGCTCGCCACTTCGTCGAGAAATATACCAAAGAGTTGGGTAAAGCGATGCGGCCGATTGCCAATGATGCCTGCCGCCGGTTGATGGAATATGCTTGGCCTGGCAACGTTCGGGAGCTGGAAAACATCATCGAACGGGCGATCATCTTGAGCACGAATCCCGAGCGCATCGACTTGGAAGATCTGCCAGCGATCGTCAAGCAATCTAGTGCCGGCGTCAGCGCCGAGGCGGCAGGTGCCATGGTGAAACTTGACGATGCCGTGCGCCAATTTTCCAAATCGCACATTTTGGGCGTCTTGCACGCGCTGTCTGGGGACAAGAAGGAAGCCGCAAAGACCTTGGGTATGAGCCTTTCGAGTCTATATCGCAAGCTCGAAGAGCTGGAGATTACCCTCAAGTGAAGCTGCGGTTGCGGATGCCAACGCGTCGCATTGGTTGGCGAATATTTTTGCCCTTTGCCGTGCTGTTCGTCGCCTTGTCGGTGCTTTTCAGCGTCATAGGACTGCAGTTCGCCGAGAAGACCATACGGTCAAACGCGGCCAATGAATTGCGGATTTTATCGATAGTGCTATCCCGGCAAGTGCAGCGGCAACTCTCGCGCGTCGAAGTCAGTCTGGATTCGATGGAAAACCACGGCTTTTTGGTGCAAGAGCTGCGCGCGGGTGAGCCAAACAAGGCCGCCATTGAAGACTTCCTGCAGAAACGTTTGAAGATGCTGCCGCTGTTTGAGGATCTTGCAGTGTTCAACCGCGCGGGGCTCTGCGTCGGCGCCACCTCCCCGACTTGGTACGAGCTATCAGGGCGGCAACAACCATTTTTTATCAACGCATTGAAGAATGGTTTCAACTTCTCGGATATTTTCACTTCGAACGAAGGCAAGATTCAGCTGGTATCGACGCCAGTGACAAACGGGACGGTCGCCAAAGGTGTTCTGGTCGGCCAAGTGAACATGTCCTCGATCTACGACCTCATGGACCAAAAACTTGGCGTCTCCGAGAGCACGGATGCCTTCTTGGTCGACTCCGCGCTGCGTTTTATCACGCCGGGCAAGACGGGCATTGACCGCCTTCTGGAAAGCCACTTAGCCGCCCCACTCCTCAAGCACCTGAACAACCAAGACTTCTGGGTCGACCAGTACAAGAACTTCAGCGGGCAAGAGGTACTGGGCACCGTCTTAAAAATCCCTGGTCACCGCTGGTATGTCGTTGTCGAACGCGATATGGCGGAAATCACCCGACCGATGAGCAGCGCCAAAGAATTAATAGTGCTTGGCAGCTTGGCGCTGATCTTTGTGCTGATGCTTGTCACCTACGGGATGACCCGCTCGATCACTCGGCCACTGCTGCTCCTCGTCGAGGGCGCGCAACGGCTGGCGAAAGGTGATTTCAAGAGTCCGTTTGCGATCCCCAAAGGACTCGATGAAGTGGCATTCTTGGCAGGTGAATTCGAAAAAATGCGGGCCCAAATCGCGGCCGCTCAAGAAGATATGTTGGAAAAGCTTGAGGAGAGTGAGCGGCGGCGACTGGACAACGAGCGCTTAGCGGCGATTGGCACGTTGGCGTCGACTTTGGCGCATGAAATTCGTAATCCGCTGAATGCCATGTCGCTGCTGCTTTCACGGTTGGAGCTTGGCAAAGCAACAGCCCCTTCGCGCGAAGGGGCTATCCGCGACTTGCGCGGTGAGATTGCGCGCCTTGACCGCTTGGTTTCCGATATTCTCGACTATGCCCGGCCGCTGGTACTCAATGACCAAACCATTGATCTCAACGAATTGATCAGTACCACCTTGGAACTCTACAAAGGCGTCTTTGAACGTAAACAGGTGCGCTATCAGCTCGATCTGCCGAAAGATGCGCTGGTGATCCGCGGTGACCCCGATCGCCTGAAACAATGCCTGGTCAATTTGCTGCAGAATGCCTTTGAGGCCGTGGCCGCTGACGGGCATATCAAGGTCAGCGGCGAGCGGGGACCGGACGGGGCCGTCCACATCTACATTCGTGATGACGGTCCCGGATTGCCGGCGCAGCCAGAGGGGCGTTTGTTCGACTTATTTTTCACGACGAAAGAGACCGGCACTGGACTGGGGCTAAGCACGGTGAAAAAGATTGTCGACGCCCATGGCGGTCACATTTCCTTGGAGAGCCGGTCCGACGGTGAAGATGGCACGACCATCCGTGGCGCGCAGGCCCATATCCTGTTGCCCCCTCCGTCACCCTTCCCCCTATTTTCTTAGACTTGGGAATTGAGCTCGGAATTTTCTTAGGTCTGCGACAGTTTGGCTGACTTACCAAACACATAAACCAAGTAATAACAATATGTTATAGGAGTCTGCGGCCGCGTTTGCGGTTGGCCGCAAACCTGCAAGGAAAGACTTCCAAGAGGTCGACCAATGTCGATCTGATGAAAACTCAACGGAGGCTATTCTATGAAACTAGTACGTAACCTTATGATCGCAGCGTCCATGGCATCCCTCGTCACCAGCGTTGCAATTGCAGCCCCAAAGAAGAAGAAGGCTGAGCCAAACTGCGAAGTCGCCGGCAAGAAGTCCCATGTTAAGGACGAAGCCGCTTGTACCGCCAAGAAGGGCACCTGGTTGGCAGCGAAGCCAGCCGATGCAGCGCCGACCACTCAGCCAGTGGAAGCCAAGCCAGCTGATGCAGCTCCTGCAGCCGCCGGCACCGACGCTCCTAAGTGAGCTAACGGTTCCTGACCCCCGATCTTTTGTTTATCTGAAACCGCGTGGCCATGGAGGCTGCGCGGTTTTGCTTTGCGGGCGAGTCCATTTAGCAACGTGCTTGCCTTTTCTGGTTGGGACTCGCATGATTTGGCGCGTGTCACGCCGATTCGCCCACTACGGAGGATTTTGCAATGCTTCGGTTTAATAAAGTGCTCTGTGCTGTCAATCTTTGCGGTGTTTTCGGGCTGCTCGGCCTAAGTCTGACCGCAATTACCGGTAGCGCCCGCGCAGGAGAACCGATTTACCTGCAACCCGGCCAATGTATTTTGGTGGGCGGTCAGCAAGTCTGCGCTATGCAAGTTGGCCAGGCTGCCGAGGTGGCGAAACCCGATACTCTCTATGTTTGCCGCTATGGTGTTCATGCGGGCTCGGAAGTCCCAGATATGAAGACCTACGCGCTGTTTATGGTTCGCCTTGATCCAAGTGGGCACAAGACCGAAACTCTCGTGAAGAATTACGGCGTGGCGGATTCCGACAAGACGGCATGCGATAGCGAATCCGAGCGGCGACAAGCAGCGCAAAAGTAGCATAGTCATGCCCAGCCCGCGTTGCGGGCGTCTGGGCATCTCGTTGAGATCCCCAACGCGCCGGAGCCTGCCCCCAGCGAAGCGTGGGGGGCGCTGGGGATGACGGACGCGCCTGGCGCTGGGGATGACCGTTGCGCTTACTAAGACGACGCCGAAGAGTAAGAGGCCAGCCCTTTTCGCCAAAAAAGCGTCATAAAGCCCGCGAAACACGCCGTGACCAAGGTGAGATGCAGGAAAAGTCCCGTCTCAAACCCGTCAATGAAGAGTCTGGCTGGGAATGATGCGATCAGGGACAGCGGCAGGACAACGGTCAGGATGAGCCGCATGATGCCGGTGAAAAGTCGGTCCGGTCGTTCCAAAAATCGGGTGAAGCTATGAAAGAGATCGGCAAAGCCTCGTCCCGAGTGCGTCCAAAACACCGGGATGATGAAGACCATATTGAGCAAATAATAGAGGAAGACGCCGTTGGCGATGAGTGGCACGAGAAAAAGTAGATTCAGCGGCGTAACGAGCTCCATGTTCAGCCGCAAAGCCCAGACTAAAATCGCCATGGTCATCAGTAAATTCACAAATGAATTGGCGGCAAATTCACGCAAGCTGAGAAAAAACAATGACGACACCGGCCTGGTCAAATAGTAGTCGAGCGAGCCATTGTTGATCTGGGTCGGCATTTGCCAGACATTGTTGCTGAACACGGTCATATTAATGGCATCGATCACCAAAAAAATGCTGACGAAGAGCATGGTCTGGCGCTCGTTCCAACCGGCGAGCATCGGCGTGCGGGCATAGAGGACTTTGAAAAAAGCGATATTGACGATGTAGTAAATCACGTCCATAAGAATGCGGAAAAAGAAGTCGAGACGGAATTCCATGGCTCGACTGAACGAGAACTGCAGGAATTGCAAATATAGTCTGAGGTAGCGGCGCATTAAATTCCCACCCCACTAAAGCTGCGTTGTCCGCGGCGCCAGACTACCCGCGCCAAGACGGTCAAAATTAGGATCCATATTCCCATGCGGCCACAACTTTGCGCCCACTGGCCGAAACTCAGTTTACCCATTACCGCTTGCACGGGGAATGACATCAAATATGGGAATGGAGTCAATTGCAGGTAACGCTGCACTTCGGCGGGGAATAGCGTCAGTGGCAACAAAGCGCCGCCGAGAAGTTGGCCAGAAAACATTAACATGACGTTGAGCGACCAGACGTTGTCGGCCCAAAATGCCACCATCTCAACTGTGCTGACCATCAGGAAGTTGAGAAAGCAGGCGCCAAGGGCGGCAATCAGTCCAAGCGCCACGGAGCTTGGCGTTAGTTGGATTCCGGCGGGAATGCCAAAGATTAATAGATAGGCTGACAGCATGATCGTCAGCTGCAACAGTGCAACGATGACCGCAGCCATGACATCGGCGAAACGGTAAAGAAGAAACGGCATCGGATAGACGAGGTACCGGGTCAAGGTGCCGGAATAAATCTCCGACGCTATCGCCGATCCTTCGGTTGAGTTGCGGGTGATGCCGCCAATCAAGGGCACCAACACATAATATAGGATCATGCCCTCAAAGGTGAATCCAGCCATGATCTTTGCACCGGACTCTGCGAACAGCGCGCGCCAGAGAAAGTACGCGACGGTGATATTGGCGAAAAGGCCGCCAAGAAAACGCAGCCAAAAACTGACCCGGTAGGCGAAGGCACGCCTTAGTTCGAGCGAAACCACCTGGCGCAAAACGGCAGCGTATGCACGCAAGTCGTCCCTGAAGTCGGCCCCGAATTTGTCCCCACTCATGGCGTGAGTCCTGCCCGCATAATGCCCTCGATGATGGTGCCGATGTCCGCGGCTTCGATCGTCAAGTCAGCTACCGGTAATTCACGCAGGAGCGCCGCCGAGAGATCGGTGACATGATCTTGCCGTACGCGAATGGTCAACCGATCCTCGGTCGCGGTGATAATTTCCGCGATACCGCTCGCCAGTCCTGGCAGCAGGGCAGCGAGATCCGCGCCAACCGCTTGTTTGACTATTGTGGTCTTCAGTTGAATTGCCAGTTGCTTGTGTTGCGCGAACTGTTCGATCTTGCGCAATGAGCCGTCATAAACTACTTGGCCTTCGCGGATGATGACAATGCGCTCGCAGAGGGCTTCGATGTCTTCCATGTAGTGTGAAGTCAACAACATGGCCGGTCGGTTGTCGGCCCTATAATCAAGAAGAAATTTGCGAATCGCTCGCTGCGCTGTTAAGTCGAGACCAATGGTCGGTTCATCGAGAAAAACGACGCGTGGACCATGCAAGAGGGCGGCAATGAGTTCCATCTTCATGCGTTCGCCGAGACTGAGACGCCGTAGCTGGGTCGTCATCAAAGAGACGACGTCTAGAGTCTTGGCCAGAAAGTCCAGTCGCTCCTGGTAGCGCTGCCAAGGAATCAAGTAGATCTCGCGCAGCAACAAGAAGCCGTCGGCAGCCGGCAAATCCCACCAGAGCTGTTGTTTTTGCCCCATAATCAGGGAAATTTGCCGCCGAAAAGCATTGGCGCGTTCGTGCGGTGTATAGCCAAGCACCCGCACTGATCCAGTCGATGGGTGAATGATGCCGGCGCAGGTCTTTACCAAAGTGGTCTTGCCGGCGCCATTAGCGCCGATGAGACCAACAATTTCCCCTTCATCAACCTTCAGGGAAACGTCGCGTAAAGCCTGCTTGTCGACCCACTTGCGGCGAAAAAGCGACCGCACCGACCCACGTAGGCCGGGGTCTTTCTTGTGGACTCGAAACGTCTTACTGAGGTTGTCGATGCGAATCAATTTATTGTACCGCCGCCGCGGCCTCTTCAAATTGTCTGACTGAAGTCTCGGCAATGCGCAGACTTTGGCGCCAAAAATCTGGCTTGGTTAAATCAGCGCCCAAGTGTTTCGCGGCGACATCTTCAGCGGTCATACGGCCAGTGTCTCTGAGCAGCGCGACATAGGCCGGGTAAAATTTGTCGCCAAGTTTGGCGCGCTGGGCATAAACTCCCAGCGCAAACAAGTACCCAAAGGTGTAGGGGAAATTGTAGAAGCTCAACCCTGAAATCGAGAAGTGTAATTTGCTTGCCCAAAACATCGGATCCATCTCCGACAGCGCGTCGCCGTAAAACTCACGCCAACACTCCGTCATAAGCTGCTTTAGATCGCTGGGATTTAAAGTCGAGCTCGCGCGTCGCTCGTACAATGCAGATTCGAAGGCAAAGCGTGTTGGAATGTTCAGTACGAATGCTTCAACCTCGCGCGCTTGCGCCCAAGTGAATTGCAGCCTATCACCCGGACTCGTTGCACGGTCAATCAAGGCGCTGTTCACCACCGTTTCCCCGAAGATGCTCGCCGTTTCCGCTAGCGTCATCGGGTAATGGGTCTCTGAAAGTGGCATGTCGCGCATGACCCAGGAATGCAACGCATGGCCGAGTTCATGTGCCAATGTTTTGAGTTCGCGCATACCGCCGGTGTAGGTCATGTAGACTCGCGGCGTCCGACTCTTGAGAAAGCCAGTGCAATAAGCACCGGGACGTTTATTTGGTCCGACGCCGCCTTCGATCCAGCGGCGTTCGGCCATCATTCGCACAAATGCGCCCATATCGGGATGAACACTCCCATAGGCATCGGCTATTATTTCGATCGCGGCATCGAAGCTCGGCTTCTGCCAAGTCGTTCCTCCACGCATTGGACACGGCGCAAAGAGGTCGGCCGGTGCTAAGCGGTCTTTGCCCAGGAGGCGCGCTTGCAGCTTCAGGACGCGCTGACCCCATGGTTGAGCTTCGCGAACTGCCTGCATCATGGCACCTAAGGTTGTTTTTTGAATGCGAGCGCTGTGTAGGGGCGCATCCAGAAAGTGCACTGGGCGTTTTTGGGAACGGCGTTTATAAAGATCCAGGCGCCATCCCGCCAGCGCGTTAAGCACGGAAGATGCCGCTTCTTCGTTGGCCTCCCATCCGCGCTTGACAGCTTGGAAGGCGCTTTGTCGAACTTTATCATTT
>Ga0207137_1193_pt1 | contig 12393 bp, 6 predicted proteins | sample Alteio_BWMinHeat_9_FD_153572 | JGI IMG/M metagenome (GOLD analysis project Ga0207137, IMG submission 153572) | Enriched cells from forest soil in Barre Woods Harvard Forest LTER site, Petersham, Massachusetts, United States -... | ecosystem: Environmental > Terrestrial > Soil > Temperate forest >...
GGTGGAAATGCGCATGTTCGACGCCTTCGTACCGAGATTCACCGCGGTGACTGGCCAGATCGAGATGCCTTTCTTTTCAATGAGAAATGGATATTCATTGGTGCCGTGGGATGAGCCCCGGTATTTGACCACGCGCATCCGCCGGGTAGTGACCTGATCCACCACGCGATGATCGAGCGAGATCACGCAATCGGAGACGTATTCCTCCAGGCCGTAGCGGGTTAGCATCCCTTTGCCGCTCTCGCCCGTCATGATAACCGTGACGCCTTTTTCCTTGAGCCAGCGAAAGAGCCGGTGGAGCGCCTCGCGCACGATCGATTGATTGGACAACCTCGCAAAGAGTCCTTCGATCGTGTCGAGCACCACGCGCTTCGCCTTGATGGTATCAATCGCGTGGCCAAGCCGGAGGAAGAGGCCTTCGAGATCGTATTCGCCCGTCTCCTCGAACTCGTAGCGCTCGATTTGGACATAATCGATCAGCAGCAGTTTGCGGGCGATCAGGGCCTTTAAATCGAATCCAAGCGACGCGACATTCTCGGTTAGCTCTTCCGCTGTTTCCTCGAACGACATGAAGACGCCAGGCTCGCCGTATTCCGATGCGCCGCGCACCAGAAACTCTATCGCGAGCAATGTCTTGCCGCAGCCCGCGCCGCCGCATACCAGCGTGGGCCGGCCGGCGGGCAATCCGCCGCCGGTGATTTCGTCGAGCCCTTGAATTCCGGTGGGCGATTTTCTCACCACTTTAACGTCCGCTTCCGTGGGCATCTTTCTTTTGCGAGATCTGACGGTTTGAGTTTTCATGGGCCTATCATTTTGCCCGTGAGCCCCGCAAAAAAATGTGCAAAATTGCACACTTCGGCTGTGCAATTCTGCGCTGCCTTAATTTGCCTTTTCGGATCACTCTGAGAGTGGAGTGTCTCATTATGCAAAAAAGTACGAAGGCTGATCTCACCGTCGAGAGTCTGCTTGGAAAAATTAGCAAGGGTAAGAAGCTCTTTACACATCGAACGGGCACGAAACTCTTTTCTCAAGGTGAGGAGGCGGACGCCATCTATTTTTTCCAGCCGGGCCGGGTTCAGCTTACCGTCGTGGCGCCGCTGGGCAAGAAGGCGATACTCTCAACGATGGGTTCCCGTGACTTCCTGGGCGAAGAATGCCTTGTCGGAGATTCCCGGCGGACGAGCACGGCAACAATCCTGGAACCTTCAACGGTATTCCGCGTCGAGAAGCGTGCCATGCTTCAGGCAATTCACCTCCAGCCCAGGGTCTCTGAAGCGTTCGTGACCTCGCTGTTGGCCCGCAGCGCCAACCTGGAAGAAGATCTCTGCGATCAGCTTTTCAACCACAGCGAACTGCGGCTGGCCTGTGCCCTTCTCAGACTCTCCCGTTCACGCCACGCCAGGTTGCGTGACGTGAACGTTCCTGGCGTCACTTATAAGAAGCTGGCCAGAATCCTCAAAACGGCTCCGTCGAAGGTCATCTTCTTCATGAATAAATTCAAGAAGCTCGGGCTGATCGAATACCGGGGCGATGGAGACGTCAAAGTTATGTCCGAGCGCCTGACCGACATGGTCTTACACGCATAGAGCGCGGAAAGTGTGAGTAAAAAGAGTGTGTGAGCGACCTCCTGGAATAAACACAAAGACACCAAGGCACAAAGGCCACGAAGAAAACCGGCGAATAACGATACTGTGATGCCGGTTCTCTTTGTGGCCTTTGTGCCTTGGTGTCTTTGTGTTTATTCCAGGAGGTCGCATCACACACTCTTTTTATTAAGACTCTCCCTGAATCAGGGCTAGGAACCGAGTTCCTTCAGGAGACTGGCCAAATCTTCGGCGTGCTCTTCTTCCATCGCAAGGATTTCCTCCAGCATCCGCCGTGTGGTTGTATCGTCGTTGGCAAGATAGCTGATCATTTCCCGGTAGCTGTCAATGCCTACTCTTTCGGCGATGAGGTCCTCCTCGATCATGCCTATGAGCGTCACGCCCGCGACGTACTCTGTGTGACTTCGAGTGACAAGGCCTTCCGGAGAAAAGTTCGGTTCTCCACCGATCTGCACAATCCGCCGCGCAATCTGGTCGGCGTGGGTCTGTTCCTCGTTTGCGTGTTGGAGAAATTCCCGGGCCACGTTCTGAGCATTCAGGCCAGCGGCCATAAAGTGGTGCCGCTTGTATCGCAGCACGCACACGATTTCGCTGGCCAAAGCTTCATTCAGCAATTTGATGACAGTTTCGCGATTCGCTTTGTAGCCGGACGTCACGGCTCCGTTCTCGATATGTTGACGGGCACGCTCACGCAAGGTTTTGATGTCGGTGAGAAAGGGCTGAGATTTCATCAATGTTTCTCCTTCGAAGTTCCAGGCATTGTGATCGAGAAGGTCCGGCGATAACTGTGCACATTTATACAGAGCGCTGCGCCCATCCGTTCAATCCGTGACTTAAATATTTGTGCGTTTCTGCACATCTTTCTCTCAGTCCTTTCTTCAGAATTATTGCTTATGAGAACGAACCTTCTACTCATCCTATCGATGCTGACCTTGCCCGTCACACTGCTGGGCCAGTCGACACTCAACTTTCCTCGCGCATACAGTTCCGCAGATCTGACGGCGACCGGATTCGCCGTTGTGAATCCCGGGCCAACCGATGCGACTGTGACTTTCCGCCTGCTGAGCGCAAACGGCGCCGCGGTTTCATCCTCGTCGCAGGTGGTTCGGGCGAGAGGACAGCTTGCGCGCCTCGGTTCTGAATATTTCCAGAACGCAACGGCAACCGGATGGGTGCAAGCCACGAGCGCGACCACCGGCCTTCAAGGCTTCTGGATCGGCGGAGACTTTTCCAGCTATACAGATGGCGCAGACGGCGCCGTTGCTGCGGCGGACCAGGTGTTGCCGCTAGTGGCCGGACGGACGGAAATCAACATCGCAAACCCCGGAAACTTGACGATTACCGTGACCATCCATTTGCGTAGAGCCGATGGCGTGGAATCTTCGGCGGCGGTGACGCGGGATATCCCGTCACTGGGAATATTTCAAAGCCAGGTCTCGGCAATTTTCCCCGCCGCCGATCTCACACAACCGACGCATATCCGGATCAGTGCGACGGGGGCTTTCGCAGCGACCTCTGTGGTCACAGGCCTTCTCGTACCCGTCGATACCGGCGTAGTCAATGGCGTGGACGTGAGTTCAGCGACGCAGGAAATGGATTTTCCTCATGTGGTGAGCGGACCCCTTGGCGCACAGAACTACAGTACCGTCGTGGGCGTTACGAACCTGACCTCAGCGCCTGAGACCGTGACGATCGTCTTCCGTCAGGATCCCCTCCCCCCGACATCAGTTCAGCGGACAGTGGCAGCCAACGGCACGCTGCGCGAAACGGCGCAATCGCTGTTCAATTTTTCCGGCTTTCAGAACGGTTGGATCAAAGTCACCGGCACGGCGGCCATCACGGGATACGTCGCGTATGCAGAAACAACGGCCGGCGGCTTTGCCGTGGTTCCGGTTAAAGTGACGCCCCAAACCAGTCTGCTGTTCCTGCAGGTCGCGGACCTCCCTCCCTGGGCGACCGGCATCGCTCTCGTGAATGCGACCAATACGCCCGCAAACGTCGAAGTCTATGCCATGTATCCGAATCCGGACCTCGGTTTGATCGGGGGTCCCAGCACGATGACGGCTGCATCCTTCACCCTCAACCCCGGCACGAAGATGGCAAAGCTCCTGCCGGAACTCATCGGGATGAGTGTCAATGGCGGATTCGTTTTCATCAGAACCACAAACAACGTACCGCTCTACGGGCTGGAATTGTTCTTTTCTCAAAGCGGCTCATTTCTGGCCAACGTAGCGGCCGGATCGCTGGCGCCCGGCATCACCTTTACACCGCCAGGTGTCATAGGGCCGCCCAGCGGTCCCTTCCTGAGCGCGATCTCGCCAGCGCGCACCACACGCAACACGATTCTGACGCTGACCGGCTCGAATTTCAGCACGATCGCAGGGAACAATCTTGTGGAGTTCAACACGGCAACAGGGGCCGTGGACGTTCCCGCTTCGACAGCCACAGCCACCAGCCTCACGGTTGTCGTCCCGAATACGACAATCTCGGGCCCCGTATTAGTAAAGGTCAATGGGCAGCCGAATACAGCAGCTTTGGTCCTCCAAATCACCGCGTCCGCCACAGCTCTTGACCAAAATCTTGTCGGCGTCTCCGACGGGCATACGTCAGCGGGCATCGACATCTATGTACCGCCGCCAACGGGACCGGTCCTGAATGCGATACAGGTTGGCGTTGGCACCGTCGGCGGGGTAATCCCTTCATTCACGAACATTGCCAATCTGCCTCGAGGTCAAACGAACGATGTCGCGATATCCGGGACTGGAATGACACAGGCCAATGGGTCCGGGATCTCATTCAGCGGAGAAGGATTGACAATATCGAATATTCGTTACCAGGCCAACGGCGCCACGACAACGATCATTGTTACGATTGCAGTCGATGCAAATGCTGAAGTTGGTCCGAGGAATATCGGAATCAAGAATGCAAATCTGGACCAGACGATACTTTCGGGAGGAGTGTTTGTTCGATGACTGATAACGAAAATACAAAGACATTTAGGGCGCGCATTACGCGCAACGTGATCGGCATAGCGCTGATGGCGGCCGTCCTCGCCGCTCCCGCATTCGCCACCACTGTAGCGAAGCTGGGCCTGGCGCAACTTGCAAAACGGGCCGACCTCATTGTGCAGGGCCAGGTGCAGTCGGTTTACAGCCAATGGGACGAGCAACGGCGCCTGGTATTCACCTACATTTCGATTCGCGTCGATGACCAGCTTAAGGGCGAAAGCCGGCAGTCGGTTCTGATTCGCCAGGTTGGCGGAACCGTCGGAACGATCCAAATGTCCGTGGCCGGCGTCCCCCAATTCAAGAGTGGCGAGATGGCGATCGTTTTTCTCAAACGCCAGGATGACAGCACCTTTCAAGTTGTCGGGATGAATCAGGGGCTGTACGAGATCGTTCAGGATTTTGCCGTCTCCAACGTGTTTGGCGTGGATCTGTTCGACAGCAAAACAGGCGAGATTACCAGACCGCTGGTCGGCGGCCGGGCCCCATTGGAACAACTGAAAACAAAAATTAGGGAGCTACTGCAATGAGCATATCCGAATGCAAGCCCGACGCAAAGCGCAAGCGCGATAGCGCGAAGCCTCAAGACAGCGCGCAGCCAGCCGGAAAAATGAAACTCTTGAACCGGAACCTGCAGCGTCTCTCCGCTCATACCCTTTCGATCGGGATCATAGCCTTGATCATCGCAGCTCCGCTGTTTGGATATGTTACACGGAAGACCGTGATTTTTGGCGGGCAAGCAGCGAGCGACAAATGGGCCTCATTTCCCATTGCCTGGAGTATGAACCCGACGCGCGGCCCCAATGTTACGGGAACAGGGGACTATGAAACTGCATTTCGCCAGGCATTCCAGACGTGGGCGTCGATCTCGACCGCAACGATCACATTCTCTGAAGGACCACCGACTGCAGCATCGGTGAAGCCCGGTCTTGACCAGGTCAACCTTATAACCACCAATTTGACGCCGTCGGATTGGGCAGTTTATGGAGTCGATGCCATAAGTCTCACCAACATCATGTCGGTCGTCCAGACAGGCCAGATTCTCGAGGCGGACATCGTTTTTAATCCCAACGTCGGATTTAGTACGGAGGCCGTAACGCCTCTGAACCAAATGGACCTTCAGGCAGTTGCCACTCACGAAATCGGACACCTCCTGGGTCTCGACCATACGACGCTGCCCTCGGCTGTCATGTTCCCGGCCTCGGCAGGCGGCAGCCTCTCGCGAACGTTGACGTCTGACGATACGATCGGCGTATCCACGCTTTATCCAACTGCGGCATTTGCGGCGCGCGGATCCGTTCAGGGAACCGTGCGCACCACCGCGAACACCGGCGTCTTTGGCGCCATTGTGGTCGCCGTCGGGCAGAATGGTCAGCCCATGGCAACAACAGTCACAGATCCGGACGGCAAGTATTCGATTGCGGGTCTGCCGGCAGGAACCAACTACATCTTATATGCGGAACCGATGGACGGACCGTTCACGGAGAACAATTTTCTGATACCGCTTTCGAGCCTCTATCCGTCGAAAACTGTAAACATCAATTTCACTACAAGATTCCGGTGACGTGATGGACATCGCTTCCGGCCTAAAGACAGTTCGACGACAGGATCGCAGACCGACTCTTCATCCATAGCGGTCAAGGTTGCAGCGACTACGGGATCGAGCTTCAACCGAACTCTTTCCAGCCCAACCCATCCTCCGAACCAGCCTAAGACCGATAGCCGCGGATTGAACGAATTCTACGGATTGACACCCGCTCAATCCGTTGAATCCGCGGCTACTTTCTCCCTGCCGAAAACCTAAGGTAAATCTCTCTCCCGGCTCAGGTTAACCCCCGATTCTGCGCGCTGAGACTCAAGCCTACGATTGCTTCAAATGGAAGCAATCAACGTTCTTATAGCTGTTAAATCCGACGCTCTTGCACGAGTTATTCAGCACGTACTGCATGGCCAGGAAGGCATCTCCGGCATCGATTTTGCAGATTCGGAGCAGGGGCTCGTGGAGCAGGCGGAACGCCTGCGGCCCGGTCTCATCGTCGTCAACTCCCGGCTTCTGGGCCGAGCTCCGGGTACGGCGCTTACCCAGCTAAAACGAGCGGCTCCTCACTCCAAGGTCATTTTGACCTGCGACATCGAAGAGTTCAGCGAGCCGATCGGCTCGGACATCGTCGATGCGCGCGTTTTGGACGAGACTCTCGTTGAGCAACTGCCTGCAGTCGCACGTCGCCTTACAAACCGGCAACGTTCCCGGAGTTCAATTGTCCACAAATTCAGCCTGGTGCTGGCATTGTTGGCCATTCTTGTATTTAATACGCGTCTTCAGGCCGACACCGCCCCATCGACGTATTCGGCCTACACTGGGACCGATACGAAACTCATTCCGCCGGCGCCGGCTTTGGGACCCGCGAATTCCACCATTAACGACCCGACCTTTGGGTCCCGGATCTTGCGTGTGACCGATCAGAATACACAAAGCGGAGAATCCTTCATTTCGACAGACGCCGGATTTCACCGCACATGGAACGCCGATTCGACGGCCATCAAGCTGTCCGGCCCACACGGGGACGCCTATTGGCTGGAGTTCAATCCCAACACATTTAAAGTGGGAGACGGGTCTTCGCAGCCCGTCACTCATTCCGTGCCGTTCGGCGCCACCTGGGAATGGTCTACCGTCGATCCGGATATCATCTATTTCCTGAAGGGCAACCAAATCGCGAAGTACAACAAGTCCACAGGCGTGGTTACGAGCTTAGGGGGTCCGTCCACCGCCGATACGCTTGGCTATATGGCCGTCGTGATCGGCCTGGACAACTGGGTTTGTGCGGCCGCCGGTTCCGGCCAACAGGACAGCTATTCCAAGATTTTCTGCCTCAATCCGATCAGCCCCACCGTCAGTAAGTTCATTGATGTTTACAACAAGACGATCAATGGCGTGGCCCAGGGCGACCCCAACTGGCCGACATCGGCCGCGGGACAAGTCATCGGCGTCCACGACATTTCGGGCGGCACCGGAGCGTCATGGCTGGAAATCACGTTTCACCAGCAAAGCTGGGGCGGGGACGGGGGCGCCGTGTTTAATCTCGCCACCAACACCTGGTCTCTCGTCACGGCATCGGATCCATATTGGAGCGGTCACGTCTCGATGGGTAATGGCAAGTACGCCAATGCCTCGGGATCTGTCGATGGCCGCGACTCCCGTGGCATGGTCGTGCGGGATGCCAACAATCTGATGAACTCTTCGGAATATCTCTTTGCCGGGCAACCGCCGGACACCCGAAACGGCTGGTGTGACGCAGACCACAGCTCGTGGCTCAATTCAGCAAATAATCCGAACGCACCGATCCTGATTTCCCGCTATACCATTGGCTCGTCCTGCCAGTTTGCATTTACAGGGGAGATCGACGCGGCCGCAGTGGACGGTTCCAATACCGTTTGGCGTTTCGCCCATAACCATAATGGTGGCTTCGCGTGCTATTACGCTCAATCCTTTGCTCAGATCTCCAATGACGGCCACTGGGCACTGTTTTCCAGTTATTGGGATGGAGCGCTGGGCGCTGACACATCCTTCGGGTGTAAGACTCGGATCGACACATTCATTGTGGAACTGTTGCCTGCGGGCTCTTCGAGCACGACCGGGAGCGGAACACCAACTCCAGTTCAGCCACCCACACAAGCACCGCCGGTGCAAACACCACCGGTGCCAACGCCGCCGGTGCCAACGCCGCCGGTGCAAACACCGCCGGTGCAAACACCTGCACCCAACCCCTCCCCGGTTGTACGATACGAGCAAACCAACTCCGCCATCGCTTACGGCGGCACGTGGTCGGCGAACAACCTCTCATCACATAGTGGAGGCAGTGCAGCACTGACGATGGATTCAGGCAGCCGCGCAACGGTTACCTTCGCCGGAACGGGGATCAGTTGGATTGGCTATAGTGATGAGTGGTCTGGCGTTGCCAGGGTTTATCTCGACAACGTACTCACATCCACGGTCGATACATTCGCGTCTCCTGCCGCAGCGCAAAGGGTGCTTTACTCCGTCGCAGGGCTTCCTTCGGCGAGTCACACGCTGGTTATTGAAGCAACCGGTACGCACAGCGCTAATTCCGGCGGATCATGGGTGTGGGTCGACGCATTCGACGTCAACTCCAGCTCTGCGCCAGCCCCGGCACCCGTGTCAACTCCGGCGCCTGTGTCCACTCCAGCGCCCGTGTCCACTCCAGTTCCGTCAGCCATACGAACGTCGCAGCTGCAAACCTCGTTACCCAGCCCCTCCTCGGTCGTACAGGTGGGATATGGAGTGATCGATACCGGAATCGGCGCCGCAGTGTTGCGTTCGTTCTCCGGCCAGGACCTCGTGTCCGAGGCGGCCATCCCTGCTTCCGCAGCAGCGAACAACTGGATCATGTATGCCGAAAAGGGTTCGGCGGTTTCAACGGGAGTCGCCATTGCGAATCCGAACAACATCGCTGTGAATGTGAACCTGCTGCTGAGCGATGGCAGGCAAACGTCATTGCTGATACCGGCGCTGGGACAGCATGCCGCATTTGTTGACGAGCTCTTTGGCAATTTTCAGGGATCTTTTCTGGGAACGCTGACGATAAAGTCCAATGCTCCTGTAGCGGTTCTCGCGCTTCGCGGAACAACGAACACCGGAGGCCAATTCATCATTGCGTCCCTTCCACTCAACTCCGGCGTTCCTGACATCGGAGGAACGAAAGTGTTTTCGAGCGTCGCGGATGGCGGTGGATATAACAGCGAACTGATCCTGGTGAACTCGGGTTCGATAGTAAGCACCGGCACGATCCACTTCTCGTTCGACGTCACCACCGACCTCGGTGCGAACAGAACATTGAATTTCAATATTCCGGCCGGCGGTGTGTGGAGAAGCCGGACGATGGGAACTTCCGGAACTGTAACATCGGGCTATGCCTCACTCAGCGTGTCCGATGGAAGTCCAATGCCGGACGCAACGGCGATGATACGCCTGAGTGCGAACGGGGATCTCGTTTCGGAAACGGCGGTGCCGGCTCAAAGCCAGGTCACCCGCAGCCTCTTGTTCGGTTCATTCGAGCCCAATATCCGCACGGGAGTCGCCATTGCCAACCCGCTTGCACAGGACGTCCAGGTCACACTCACTCCGTTCGACAGCAACGGTGGAAGCGTAGCGCCGGCAAGGACATTGACGGTGACCGCCCTCTCACAAACCTCCGCATTCCTGGATGAACTGATCGGCGGACTTCCTTCCGGTTTTCACGGCTCCGTCTTGCTTGAGGCGGCAGCGCCGGTTTACGCCATATCGATGCGTGGAACTCTGAACGGCCACGGAGGATTCCTCATGTCCACGCTGTCGATGGTGGACTTGAACAAGATGCCGTCAGGCTTGCATTACTTCCCCCATGTCGTCAACGGCGGTTTGTATAAGACCGAGTTCCTGATCATGAACACCGGAACGTCGGCGCCGCAGTTGAGTCTCTTCAGCGCCGATGGCAAACCGATGGCGATCCCACTGCAATAATCGGGGCCAGGAACAAACACAAAGGCACAAAGAAGGAAGTGGGCCAGTTTTTAGAAATTGGAAGTTTTGAAATTGGACGAATCCTGCACCTCAAATCCGAAATTTCGAAATTTCGGATTTGAGGTGCAGGATTCGTCCAATTTCAAAACTTCCAATTTCTAAAAACTGGCCCACTTCCTTCTTTGTGCCTTTGTGTCTCCGATTTTTCCCGCCCGTTTTCCATTTGAGCACTAGTGCACAGACACCCGATCACCAGCGACGTATAAGAAAGGAGTGGCCTCCAGCTATGGGCAGGCCCGGTAAGGAATCGAAAGAGTCGAAAGGTGATAATGAAGAATCTTGGCGTGTTCGTCTGTGTGACGTTTTTGCTTGTCCTAAGTGCTATAACCGCAACTGCCCAGGCGCCAGCCCCGGTGTCACTTGCCACAGCCGAGAGTTACGCGGTTCTGGCTGGTGACACGATCACCAACACCGGCGCGACTACGATTACTGGGGATCTTGGCCTGTTTCCGGGCACTTCGGTGACTGGCGCCCCGGTCGTGCATGGGGGCTCAAACGTCACCAACGGCGCCGCGCTGCTGGCTAAAAACGACTTGCACGCAGCGTGGGTTGATGCGGGAGGGCGGGCAGGTGCGACCATTCTGGTTGCTGGAGCGCTCAACGGCGCCATCCTGACGCCCGGCGTCTATAAAGACGACGGCGCCCCGGCCTCGCTCGGACTAACCGGAACTCTCACACTCAATTTCCAGGGCGATCCCAATGCAGTCTTCATCTTTCAGTCCGCATCCACACTCACAACGGCTGTCGGGAGCCACATCGTCCTCAGTAATACCGGGGGCGGCACTGGTTGCAACGTCATTTGGCGGCTCGGCAGCGCAGCTACTATTGCGAGCACAACGTTCGTGGGAACCATCCTGGCTCATGATGACATCACACTGGCGGCCGGCGTGACGGTTGCCGGCCGCTTGTTGGCCGGAGCGCAGGCCAACGGCGCCGGAGCGCTTACATTGAACAACAATACCATTACAGCACCTGTCTGTGGAGTTCCACCGCCGCCACCGCCACCGCCGGCACCACCGACCCTTGTGTGCTCAGCGGGTGCGGGGCAAGTGGGTGTGCAGTACAACTCGGCGTTGTCAGCTTCGGGCGAAACCGGACCTTATACGTTTTCGATCACTTCCGGGACTCTGACGCCCGGACTGACGCTGAACATGTCGACGGGCACTATTACGGGGACGCCGACCGCAGCGGGACAGTTTACCTTCACGGGGAATATAACGAATTCGCTTGGCGCGGTGCTGACGAGTCTCTCCTGCAGTATCACGATAACTCAGGTCCTGTCGTCCACGATGCCCGACCTCACCATCACCAAGAGTCACTCCGGGAATTTCCAGCAGGGTGGCACCGGCGCCTACACGCTGACGGTAAGGAATATTGGCGCAGGGCCGACGAGCGGCACGGTAGCCGTGAGCGACACGCTGCCGGCGGGTTTAACGGCGACGGCCATCAGCGGGACAGGTTGGAGTTGTGTTCTGAGCGGGCTGAGCTGCACGCGAAGCGATGTGCTGGCAGCGGGAGGCACTTATCCACCCATCACTGTGACGGTGAACGTGGCCAATAATCTTCTGAGCGGCAACCAGGTGGGGAACGGCCTCACATTCCAGCCTGGCGACATTCTGCTCTCCATGAGAGACGGTACGGTCCAGTGGCGCCGGAATGACTGGACACTGGTGAAAATTCTTACCAGCGGCACCGACGCCCAGGCCAAGGGCATGGGCTTCGACGCTTCGGGAAACCTGTTCCTTACCCACTATTACGGAACCGGCTTATCGGGTAACAACGTCGTGAAGTTCGACCCGAACGGCAACCTCATCGGGACCTTCGGGAGCGGGTTCAATTGCAATCCCGCATCCATCGTGTTTGATAACGCCGGAAACGCTTACGTCGGTCAGGCCGACTGCAGCGGAAACATCCTCAAGTTCGATTCCAGTGGTAATCTTCTCGCCCAGTTTAACGTTGCGATTGAGAATCGCGGATCGAGTCACATTCTTCTCAGTCCGGATCAGTGCACGATGTACTACACCTCCGAGGGCCCCGATGTGAAGCGTTTCAACGTCTGCACCAATACGCAGATGCCGGACTTCAATACCGCTCCGCTCCCGGATGCGGTTGACGGCTCGCAGCAATTCGCGCTGCTTCCCGGCGGCGGAATGCTGGTCGCCAACTTTAGCGTGATTGCCCGTTTGGATGCTTCCGGCAACCTTGT
>Ga0207137_1194_pt1 | contig 12326 bp, 8 predicted proteins | sample Alteio_BWMinHeat_9_FD_153572 | JGI IMG/M metagenome (GOLD analysis project Ga0207137, IMG submission 153572) | Enriched cells from forest soil in Barre Woods Harvard Forest LTER site, Petersham, Massachusetts, United States -... | ecosystem: Environmental > Terrestrial > Soil > Temperate forest >...
GATTGTTTTCGCGCTTTATTGCGCGCTGAATCGGCGCTGGCAGAACCACATGCTGCTGTTCGCCAGCTATGTGTTTTATGGCTGGGCCGAGCCGCGATTTGTGGTCTTCATGGCCTTCACGACGATCGCCGATTATTTCATTGGGATTCGCATCGACGATGCGGCGGCGCCGCGCGAAAAGAAGCGTTGGCTGATCGCAAGCCTGGTGATGAACCTCGGATTGCTGGGGACGTTTAAGTACATCGGGTTCATTGCTGAAAATTATCGCGCGCTGCTGGAGTGGGTGGGCGCGAGTTCGCGCTGGGATTTCTTTGCGTATCTTTCCGAACATTTTCGCGGGCCGGTGAAGTGGCTCGGCATGCAGCCGGAAGGCGACATTTTGAAAATCGCCGTGCCCGCGGGGATCAGTTTCTACACGTTTCACGAGATCAGTTACGTCACCGATATTTATCGCGGGCACATCAAAGCGGCGCGGCGCTTTGAGGACTTCGCGGTTTTCATTTCTTTTTTTCCACAGCTTGTGGCAGGGCCGATTGGGCGCGCGTCGTGGCAGATGCCGCAATTTCAGCGCTCGCGGCGCATGACGTATCAGGGCTGGTCGGAAGGGCTGGCGCTGTTTGTGACCGGTTTGTTTCGCAAAGTCGTCGTGGCCGATCCGCTGGGCGCGCTCGCAAAAAATGTTTTCGACCATCCTGAATCGTGCGGGCGCTGGACGCTGCTGATCGGACTGTACTGTTTTTCGTTTCAGATTTACGCGGACTTCGCGGGCTACAGCGACATGGCGCGCGGGCTGGCGCGCTTCATGGGGTTTGAGCTGATTCAGAATTTTGAACACCCGTATTTTTCGACGAACATCACCGAATTCTGGCGGCGCTGGCACATCAGCCTTTCGACGTGGCTGCGCGATTATCTGTACATTCCGCTGGGCGGGAATCGGAAGGGAACCTTTCGCACGTATTTGAATCTGTTCATTACGATGTTTCTGGGCGGGCTGTGGCATGGCGCGTCGTGGACTTTTGTGGTGTGGGGCTCGCTGCACGGAATTTATCTGGCCGTGCATAAATTCATCATGGGTGACAAGCCGCTCAAAGTTCCGCACGCGCACATTGAAGGCGGAACGTCCGCGGTGCATTCGGGATTTTCGGCGCTGACGTTGGGCAAGGGCATCGTCACGTTTCATCTCGTCGCGTTGACGTGGATTTTTTTTGCGTCGAAGACGTTCAAGCAGGCGTTTGATTTTCTGCGCGGACTTTTTGTTCATTCTGAAAAAGCGCGCGATGTACATGCGATTGCGTTGAACAAGGACGATCTCACCGCCGCGGCGGTGGGGCTGGCGATCATGATTTTTCTGGTGGACGTGCCGCAGTATCTGAAGAAAGATCAATGGGCCATGCTGCGCTGGCCGTTTGTGGCGCGCGCGGCAGGTTTTTTGATTTTGGTGCTGGCGACGCTTTTGTGCAGGGGCACGGAACATGTTCCGTTCATCTATTTTAAATTTTGAATCGCTGGAAGGCGTGAAACTGCGCGTGCCGTGGACGCTGCTGGCGGTGGCCGGTGTGATCGCGGCGATGGAACTTGGCATACGCCTGATTCCAGAAAAGAAACTCGTGCCGGAGACCAGCCGGCAGGGCGAGATTTTTTTCATGGAAAAGGAAGTGCTGCCGCGCTTCGACAAGCCGAAGATCGTGCTGATGGGCAGTTCGCGCATGCGGCGCGCGGTGGTGCCGGCGCAGCTCGATGCGGAGTTGGGCTTGCCGAAGAATTCGACGATCAATCTGGGGCTGGCGATGGCGCGCGTGTACGAATCGCTTTATTTGTACGAGCGCAATGAGGCGCAATTGAAGGACGCGAAGCTGGCGATTTTGAATCTGGACGACTGGCAGGTGAGCACCGGACCGAAGATGAGCAATTCGCTGTACGAGACGCACGGGCCGCTGCTGGAGCGGCTGCGTTTTCCTGAAGACCAGCGCACGCGCTTGTTTCTCGACGGAATTTTTCACATGCGCGTGATGTTAAAATTGGTGCCGGGTGCGATTTTTGGGCGGGCGAAGGACACGCAGAATTTGAAGCTCGACGAGAACAATCAGATTCTGCCGCCGCCGCGAAAAGAGCGGCTGGACAATTTCGACGATCAGATCGCGCTGTTCTACAACGAGTTCAATGTTCATCCCGTGATGCTGGGGCATATTGAGCAGCTCGCGCGGAAAGTGCAGGCGAACGGCGGGACGTTCGTGTTGATGCAATTGCCGAATCGGACGTCTTACCAGGATGAAGTCGAGCGATTGCATAAGGAGGATTTTGCGCGCGAGCGCGCGGCGGTGGAGGCGTTGGCGGCGAAGTTGGGGGTGGAGCTTTGGCTTTATGCGCGGCCAAATGAGATTGGTTTGACGGATGAGATGTATGAGGATTATGGGCATATTTCGCGTGAAGGGGCGAAGGTTGTGACGTGGTATTTGGCGGAGGAGAAGATCCGGAAATTGAATTTAAAGTTTTGAGTGCCGGCGGACGGTGGCAGTGAAATTTAACAGTTGGTTCCGATGCGGCACTGGCTGGGTACAGCCAGTGGCACACGAACGGCTTGAAACTGACGGCGGTTGTTGCATTTTAGATTTGATAAACAAAATCCGCATCGAAAATCGCAGGCGGGACGCCTGCGCTACGGGGTTGGTATATGCGCAAATTGATTGTGGTCGTGTTGATTTTGCTCACGCTGGGGTTTGGGGCGTGCGCTTATTTTTTTTATTTCGACACGTATCACTTCGCGATTGTGCAGCCGGGGGTTTTGTACCGCGACGGATTTCAGGGGATGCGGCGGTTTGAGAATGCGTACCGCCAGCGGCCGTTCAAGTGCGTCGTAAATTTGCAGTCGGACGCTGATTTGGTGCAGTACAAAGACGACATCGCGGCGGAGCAGGCGTTTTGCAAGGAGCGCGGGATCAAATGGGTTCATCTGCCGATGAAACAGAAGACGGCGCCGACGCCGGAGCAGATGAGCGACTTCGTCACGATCGTAAAAGAAACGGCGAACCAGCCCGTGCTCGCTCACGACAGCCAGGGGGTGGTGCGCGAGGGGATGATGGTAGCGGTGTGGCAGAAAGAGGGGATGGGCTACGATTTTGAGAAGTGCATGGGGGAAGTGAAATGGTTTGGGCATGAGCATTACCCGGAGTTGATCGAGTTTATTCGGAAGATTTATAATAAGAACTGAAACTCAACGATGAATGATTAACGATGAACGATGAACAGAAGACAACGCTGAATTGGCGGCAGTTATTTCCCATGCGCGGCTTTGCGCATTCTATGGCGCTGCGCCGGTGCAATGCGGGACGATTTTTCATGCAGCCGTACCGCCAAAACAATCCAATTACGGCGGAACGTTACCAATCGCTTCGTGAGTATCCGAAGCGTTACGTAGCGATTGACGATAGCGCGATAAAGATTTGGTTCTTTGCAAGCAACGTAATGTGGCAATTTTGCGGGATCATGCCGAAGGCGATGCTTCCCCCTCGCAACGCGCAAGAGCTCTTTGAGAGCTGTGTAAGTCTTACAGGGAGCCTGGAGCACGATTGGATTTTGCTGCGCCCGGATGAGCGTGAAGTACATCGCATGATTGGCGCCGGCGTCTGCTTTCCGTCCAATTGGGATATTCATGAAAAAATGGGAAAGCCGGTTGAGGAAATTCATGCAATTGTCCCGGGATTGAATGCGTCGCTTGGAGCGAAAATCAGCAAATTCCTGTCCAACCTGACTCCGTTTAAAGCATGGCAGCGGGAGAATTGGGGGCTGAGTGCGGACGCGGAATTGAATCACCACCCGTCGAGAAAATTAAAGCGGCTCGATAATTGTGCCACACTAAGTACAACTTGGTTGAGACTTGAACGGCAGTTTTTCTGCAAGATGCATTGGTCCAAGTATGATTGCCCGCCGTTCATCCTGTTCGCAATTCGCGTTTACAATTTCCTGTTGGATGAGCTTATTCAAGAACCCGGCTCCGCCGCTCGCATCGCTCATTCGCTCGAAACCATGCCCGATGACGTGGCCGCGTACAAAGGCATTGCGCCCGCGCGCGCGGGGTTGATTGCGCAGTTGAAAGCGGTTACGCTTTAGCCGAGCGGTTGGCTCTATTAGTTGGCTCTATTAATGGAGGCGCGGATGAAGACGATTGTTGCGGCGGGGTTGGCGCTGGCGTTTGCAAGCGCGTTTTTTTGCATGGGGGAAGAATCGGTGGTGAACACGAAACCTCTGGCGGATGTGCAGAAGGAAATCAAGGACGGGAAGGCCATTCTTGTCGATGTGCGCGCGCAATCGGAGTGGGATAAGGGGCATGTGAAGGACGCGAAGTTTGTGCCGATCACCACGATCAAGGACGGGACGGCGGATTTGGCGAGTTTGCCGAAGGACAAAACGATCTACACGTATTGCGCGAGAGGTGGGCGCGCGAAGACGGCGGCGGAAGTGCTGAAAGAGAAGGGATACAATGCGGCGTCGTTGAAGGAAGGATTTGAGGAGTTGTCGAAGAACGGGTTCGAGAGCGTGAAATAAACGGCTTCTAAACAACGAATCGCACGAATTTTCACTAAGTGGATGGGGCAACTTTCGTGGGCGCCTTCATTGAAATCCGACGGCTTCGCTGCGCTTCCATGGCGTTGTTGCTTTGTGCCAGCGCAATTTTCGCCGGCGAGGGCGAGCGGGAGTCGCCGTGTTTGATTTTGACGGCGGACGGATCGCTGATCAAAGGGATGGTGAAGCAGGTTGGGGCGTGGTCGATTTCGACGCCGAGCGCTTCGCAAACTTTGGAGCCGGCGAAGATCGAATTGATCGCGTTGGGCGAGCGGGTCGATCCAAACGTCGAGAATGAAGCGCTCGTCGCCGTCGGCGATTTGCAGAGCGACAAATTCGACGTGCGCGAAAAGGCGGCGGCGAAACTGCGCGGCATGGGGCGCTCGGCCGCCAAGCCGCTCAAGCAGGCGCTGGCGTCGAACGATGCGGAAGTGGTGCGGCAGGCGAAAGCGCTGCTGGTGGAAGTCGGCGGCGTGGACGACAGCGGGCAGACGCAGGACCGCGTGAAATTGCGCGATGGCACGACGCTGCAGGGTGAATTGAATTTTGTAGACGTGTACGTGCGCTCGGCGTGGGGACGGTTCCGTTTTCCGGTCGAAGCGCTGGAGAAGATTGTTTTCCTTGATCCTGAGAAGGAAGCGAAGGCGCCGGCAAATGCAGCGTTGAAATTTGTGGGCGAGGACGCGAAGGAAATTGTCGTCGCGCCGCCGGTGGCGGGACGCGTGGACGCGGCGGCGGCGCAGCGCTGGAATCCTCAGGAAGAGGACTCGATGGCGCTCGAAGGATGGCTGGGCGAAGCGCAGCGCAACGCGCTGACGATGGACAAGGTTCCCGATCCGAAAGCGCCGGCCGGCGCGCCGCGGCCGCTGGTGGCGGCGAAGGCGGGCGACCGGCTTGAGGATGCTTACGCGGAATGGGGCGTGCTGCTGCGCGCGACGGAGGCGAACGCGGCGGTTGCGGTCTCGGATGAAAAGCTGCGGAGTTTCAGCGGCGGACTGAGTCTGGCGGCGAAGAAGTCGGATTTGGAAGTGCGCTTCGTTGCGCCGAAGGGCGACACTAATTTGATCGAAGAAGCCGCGGGCGTGATGTACGCGGGCGCGATGGTGCGCACAGCCGGGCCGGGCACGGTTGGGCTGGCGGCGTACGATTCGGCGGGGCGACTGCTGGTGCAGGTGGTCAACATGGCGGGCGCGGCGGGGAATGTGCCGCCGGGTATGGCGCGCGAAGAATTTCTGGGCGTGCACTCGAAGACGCCGATCGCGCGGTTGCGCTTTTTCAGGCTCGGCGCGCTCAAAGAACAGAACGCGGATTTTCTGCTCGACGATCTGATTCACGACCGCGTGGCGTGCGTGGGGCTGCGTCCGGAATTCTGCAGAATCTCGCTGCTGAGCGGCGAACGGCTTGCGGGAAAAGCGGCAGATGCGGACACAGACGTGGTGGGTTTGCGCACGGAGTTTTTGGGCGAAAAGGGCGAGCCGCTGAAGTTCAAGCTCGATTCGATCAAGCGCTACGAGCCGCCGCGCGCGATTGAGCGCAAAGACGACGCGGCGAAAAATGGCGACGCCGAGAACGACAAGCCGAAGCGGCGGCGCTTCGGCGCGCCGCACGGAATCTTGCTGCAAAGCGGCGAATCGTTCCGCGGACGGTTGCTGTCGATCGATGAGAAGTGGGCGGTGTTTGGTTTGGCGGGCGGCGCGATGGTGAAACTGCCGCGCGAAACGCTGCGCAAGATTGAATTGATTACGCCCCACACGGAAGCCGGCGAAGCGCCGCCGCCGATCGCTGTAGCCGCGGACGAGAAGCCGGGCGTGGAATTCAAAACCAAGCCGGTTGGGAACAATCCCGCCGCGCCGCAGAATCCGCCTGAGAAAAAAGATCCCGACCGCAACCCCGCTCAAGGGCTGCCGCGCATGGACGACGCGGAAGTGGTGAGCCTCGACCCGGAGACGCGCGAACTGACCGTGAAGGACGAGAACGGCGAGATGACGCTGAGTATGGCGGGCGTGAAATGCCTGGTCTTCCCTGCGAACCCGAACGTGGGGACGGTGGCGAAGAAACGCGGCTGGCACCTGACTCTGCGCGAGGGGAGCGGTTTCGACGCCGACGTGCTGCGCATTACGCCGACGGACATCACCGCGGAGATGGCGGGCGGTTTGGTGGTGATGGAGGCGGAGTCGGTGGAGGCGGTGGAGCGGAAGTAGAGAGAGTTTGAGAGTAGGGAGTGCAATGTGAAGCTTTTTATCCCTTTTCTATTTTTTGCGGCGTCCCTGTTTGCGGCGGATGAGTGGCCTGGGGTTAAATTTGCGGAAGTGCGGGCGTATGCGTGGAAGACTGGCGCGGATGGGCCGCCGCCGGAGGAAAATCTCATTCGCGAAGATATGACTTTGGTTGACGGCGTGATCAATAAAGACGGTGGGGTACTGACTGCGGAACAGGTCAAACGATTGCTTGCGGCGGTGACTGGCGAACATGAGAAGCATCCGGTGGCGGAGTGCTACACTCCTCACAACGCCTTTCTGTTCTATAACGCGGAGAAAAAGCCGGTCGCGTATGTCGAAATCTGCTTCGACTGCCTGAGCACGCGCAAGTCTCAGCAAAAAGCGCCGGAATGGGTTGATCTTCCGGCTCTCGCAAAGTTATTCGAGGAGCTCAAGCTTCCGATTGGAAAGTATGCTGATGCAGCGGCGCTTCAGAATAGGTTGACTGATTTCAAGCGCCCCTCAAAGACCGATGTGCCAGACAATTCCAAGCAGGACGCCAAAACGAAGTGAAACGCTTTTTCCTGTCCTTTATCTCGACTTTTCACTGCCTAATATTACAAATTCACTTTGCCTTTAAGGCTCGCCTGGAAATCGTCGCTTTTTCGTTCGCGGTCAATGCCCTGCTCACTCATGGAGGCGCACGCCATGGCCACGCCCAAGCCCGCAGCTGACGAACACCCGCCCGCTGCTCCGCCCGCAACGCCCGTCGAAACGCCCCACCACAAAACGCGCTGGTGGCTTTGGCTTGGCCTGATTGCGCTGTTGATCGCCGGCGGCATTTTTGGCGTGCCGTGGGTAACCAAAGCGTTCAACACGGTTTCGACGGACGACGCCTTCGTCAACGGGCACGCGACGTTTGTCGCGCCGCGCGTCTCGGGGCAAGTTGCGGCGGTGCTGGTCGAAGACAACAACCGCGTGCGCAAAGGCGATCTGCTGGTGCAGATCGACAAGGAACCGCTGCAAGCTCAGGTCAACATCGCGCAGGCCGCGCTCAGCGCAGCCGACGCCAATCAGCTTGTCGCGCAGGCGCAGGTGCGCGCCACGGTCGGCCAGATGCGCAGCCTGCGTTTCAATCTCGAACATGCCATCGAAGACGTGGACAACCAGGCCGCGCTGCTGCGCGCGCGCGTGGCGACGCTCAAATCCTATCAGGCGCTCTACGAACGTTCGCAAAAGGATTACGATCGCGTCGTGCCGCTCTTGTCATCGGGCGGCATTTCGCAGGAGGTCGTGGATTCGCGAAAACAGCAAGCGCTTTCGGATCAGGCGCGCGTGGAAGAAGCGCTGCAGAATGTGTATCAGATTCGCGTTCAATTGGGCTTGAAGGCCAAGCCTGAATCCGGCGATCTGACTGAAGTTCCTCCCGATTTGAATCAGATGGTTTCATCCGTCCGGCAGGCGCAGGCCAGCCTAATGCAAGCCGCCGCCACGGTCGGCGTGTTAGATTCGTTCAACAAAACGCCGCGCCAGTTGGTCGCCGATTTCTACAAGCGCGATCCGTCGGGCGACATCGACCGCATCTACGAAAAAATCGTGGCCAACGCGCCCGGCATCAAAAAGGCCGAATCCGAGCGCATTGAAGCGCAGCGCAACCTCGATCAAGCGCTGCTCAATCTTAAATACTGCGACGTTCGCTCTGAAATCGACGGTGTCGTCACGCGCCGCAGCGTCAATCCCGGGAATAACGTCGTCGCCGGCCAAAGCCTGATGCTGGTTCGTTCGCTGACCGAAGTCTGGGTGGACGCGAATTTCAAGGAAACTCAGCTCGGCAGCCTGCGCATCGGCCAGCAAGTGGATCTCGAAGCCGACATGTATGGGAGCACGAAGCATTTTAAAGGCCGCATCTCCGGGTTCACCACCGGCACCGGCTCGACGCTGTCGCTTCTGCCGCCTGAAAATGCCACGGGCAATTTCGTGAAGGTGGTCCAGCGCCTGCCCGTGCGCATCGAACTCATCGGCTACAAACCCGAAGAGACGCCGCTTTTTCCAGGACTGTCCGTCACGCCGACGGTGCTGCTCACCGAGCCGATGGACGGCCCCGATGCCGGCAAAATACTGCAGCAGTTGACGAGTGCGACAACATCCAACGCGTCGCCGCCCGTTCTAAGCCCCGCTGTGACACCGATGCCCGCGCCCGGCGGAACGAATTCGCCGCCTTCGAAACAGTAAGAAGTTTGCGACAGAAAAATGCACGCCGCACCTGTTTGCAGTTCGTGTGATTCGCAACTCAAGCTCAAAACGTCGATGACGCCAACTCTCTCCATCCCCCTTCCGCGCCGCGCGATCAACCCCTGGCTGGTTGCCGTCGCCGTGGTCATCCCCACGTTCATGGAGGTGCTCGACACCACTATCGCCAACGTTGCGCTGCGCTACATCGCCGGCGGGCTGTCGTCTCCTTCGTCGGACAGCGAATGGGTGATCACGAGCTACCTCGCGGCCAATGCGATCATCCTGCCGATCTCCGGATGGCTGGCCACGCGCCTCGGCCGCCGCAATTATTTTTTGCTCTCGATCGCCGTCTTCACGCTCGCATCCGCGCTTTGCGGAATGGCGACGAGCCTCAACTCGCTGATTCTCTTCCGCGTCCTGCAAGGACTTGCCGGCGGGGGATTGCAGCCGTCCAGCCAAGGCGTGCTGCTCGATGCGTTCCCGCCCGAAAAGCAGGGCACGGCGCAGACGCTCTTCGCCATCGCCGCGCTGCTGGCGCCGGTCGTCGGCCCGACGCTGGGCGGATTCATCACGGACAATTACGGTTGGCGCTGGATTTTTTATCTCAACGTGCCCGTCGGCGCTTTGGCGTTTTTCATCTGCCGGGCTGTTGTGATCGATCCGGATTATTTGAAAGATGCGCAAGCGAAGTTGCGCAAAGCGGGCACCGCGTTCGACACGCTGGGCCTCTCGCTGCTGTGCATCACCATGGTTTCGTGGGAAGTTCTGCTCAGTAAAGGCCAGGAGTGGGATTGGTTTGGCGATCCGTTCCATCGCGTCCAAACGCTGGCCGTGCTTTTCGGAGGATGCTTGATCACGTTGATCGTTCACGAACTGCGCACGCCCAATCCGTTGATTAATTTTCGCGTGCTCAAAGACCGCAACTACCGCGCGTGCAGCATCCTGATCTTCTGCGCGTTCGGCGTGCTTTACGCCAACAGCACGGCGCTGCCCGCGCTGCTGCAATCGCTCTTCGGCTACGACGCGACGAACTCAGGGCTGGTCCTCTCGCCGGCGGGACTCTTTGCGGTGCTGATGTTGCTAATTGTGGGAACGCTGCTCGGGCGCGGCGCTGACGCGCGCTGGCTCATGGCGGCAGGCCTCATCGTCATAGCTCTCGGCAATTACTGGATGTCGGCGCAGAACTTGTCTATTAGCCCCAGCCAGGTCGTGTGGCCGCGTGTCGTGGTCATTGCGGGGCTTTCGATGATCTTCGCGCCGCTGAACGTCGCCGCGTTTCGCTATATTCCCGTGCAGCTTCGTGCGTCTGCCGTGGGGCTGCTCGCGCTGTTGCGCAACGAAGGCGGGAGCGTGGGCACATCCGTCGGGCAGATCATCCAGGAGCGGCGCGAGCAATTTCACACGCTGCGGCTGAACGAGAGCCTGAATGAGCTGAATCCCGCGGTCTCGCAATATTTTCAGCAGACACAGCCCTATTTTTTTCAGCAATCCGGCGATCCCGCCCGCGCTCACGACACGGCGTTGCAAGCGCTTGAAGCGCTGCGCAACCGGCAGGCGCTTTCGCTGGCGTATTTCGACGTGTTCTTTGTCCTGGCGGCAGTGGCGATCTTACTGCTGATTCTCATTCCGGTCATGCGCCGCTCCGCGGCCGGAAAGGGCGAACACATCGCCGCGGAGTGATTGCGCTACAATCCCAGTTCCTTCTGCAACTCCTGCCGCTCATTCGGAAAGGGCACCGCGTCCAGCACGTGATAATAATTCGCCGGGTCCGTCGCCCGCGGATAAAGCAGCCGCACGCAATTCGCTTTTTCAAAACTAAACGCGCTCACAATCGTTTTCGCCTGCGCCGAGGTGAAGCGGTACTTCAGCGCGGCGGGGCGCAAAATGTCGAATTTGTTCTCGTCGAACGCCTGATTCTGGATGCGCGTCAACAGCGCGCGAAAATCGGTTTCGGAAATCGCCGCGATTGCGTCCGCGTTGGCGGTCAAGATGTCCAGAGCGCGTTCCAGTTCTTTTACCTTCGTCGCATATTGTTCGTTCTTGGTGTTATTCTCCCCGGCAATTTCAGCCAGCGCAAGCGTCGCCTTGTTAAGCACGTCGCGCGCCTTTGGCAAGGCTCCGTTCGAAAGCGCCTCCGCCGGATTCGCGCTCGAAATTCCTTGAAGCTGCAGCGCGCAGGTTTCAAGCGTCGCAAGCGCAACGTCGAGATTTGGAGTACGAACGACTTCGCGCGTCGCAATTCTTAATTCGACAATCTGCTTCGGCAGTTTCGCAATCACCGGCACGATGTCGGTCGCGTTGTTGTGCATGGCGCGGAGAGGTCTTACCTGCGGCAATGCACCCCCTCTGGCGCCAACGAAAAAATACAGCGCAACCATTGCCGGAGTAAGCAGGCAAAATCCGGCCAGCGCCACAAACCCGAAGATCGCCCATTTCATGTTTCCACTCTTCTTTTCAGAGACAACAAACGGCGGCGCATTGGGATCGGCCGCGTTGAGCCGCTGCACATTTTCGCGATACAATTCCTTCACCTCCTTTTTGTTCAAAACGATCAGCGCCCAGATTGCAACCGGAAACGCGAGGATGACTGCGGGTCCTTCCGGCACCAGCGCCAGACACGCCGTGACGATCGAGAATTCCCACGATTGAATTCTGCGCATTTGCGCCGCGCCAAAGATGATCAGCACGCACAAAACGAACGCCGTGCCGTCAAAGTACAGAAACTCATGCCCGCTTCGCGACGCCATCATTAGCGGCACGGCCAGCACCGTTGCAGCAGTATTGATAATCCCCGCGATTAATAGCAGCGTCGCAATCAGCTTGATGCGCTGAACCAGGTCGAACGTCGCCGGCGGCAATGGCCTGGCAACCGGCGCGGCAACGTTCGTAGTCCCGCCTTTAGGCGGCAGGCCCGCACCCGCTGCGCTTTCCGAGGTCTTCTTTGCGTACTGCGCCGCAGATCCCGAAATGTTTTGCACTTCCGTTTTGACTTCGCTCACGTGCTGATAGCGCCGCTCGCGCTCGTGCTCCAGCGATTTCAACACGACTTCGTCCAGGCGCACGTCCACTTGCGCCTTCTGCGAGGGCAGCTGAAAACGCCCCAGCGGCAGTTCGCCGGTGAGCATTTCGTAGAACACGACGCCGAGCGAATACACATCCGCGCGGTGATCGACGGCCAGTGGATTTTCAAGCTGCTCGGGCGCCATGTAGTGCAGCGTCCCCATCGCCTGGCCGGCGCCAGTGAGCGTGCGGTCGGTCTCGGATTTGTTGAGCAGTTTGGCCAGCCCAAAATCGGCGATCTTGACCCGGCCCTTCTTGTCGATCAGAATATTCTCA
>Ga0207137_1195_pt1 | contig 12319 bp, 7 predicted proteins | sample Alteio_BWMinHeat_9_FD_153572 | JGI IMG/M metagenome (GOLD analysis project Ga0207137, IMG submission 153572) | Enriched cells from forest soil in Barre Woods Harvard Forest LTER site, Petersham, Massachusetts, United States -... | ecosystem: Environmental > Terrestrial > Soil > Temperate forest >...
GCGCAGTGCAATTCTGCACAGCCTTTGCTGCGAAAATCGGCGAAATTAGAGGGCCTTGTTCACCACAAAAATGATAAGGACTGGCATGATCAGAAATAAAATGAAGTATGTTTTTCTTCCTCTGGCTTGGATTCTCGGCGTAACCATCACTTGCTCGGCCCAAACGACTCTTTATTTCCCGCAAGTTGCCGATGGATTGCAGGCCGGCAACATTGGTTGGATCACCGTGATTGCAATCACAAATGCGGCCGCTCCAGGTACACCGGCAGCCAGCGGCACAATCACGCTGACACAAGACAACGGCAGTGCGTTCAATGTTGCTTTCTACGAAGATACGAACCCCGAACTCCGGGTTGGAAGCGGCAATACAGTTCCGTTCCAGGTTGCCGGTGGTCAGACGAAGGCTTTTTCTTCGCACGGCGATGTGCCGTTGAATTCGGGCTTTGCGACCGTCACGTCGAATCTGCCAATCGTCGGCGCCGCCGCCTTTATCGAGTTCAGCGGGCCCTTTATTGTAATCGGCGAAGCAGGAGTTCCAGCCGCAACGCCGCTATTGCGGCAAGTGATTCTGGTGGCCAAGAATCACCTTACGGGAGTTGCCATTGTCAATCCGGGCGCCAGCACGGCCACCGTTACCTTTCAACTGCTGGATCAGAATGGTGTCGCGGCATTCCCGGTCATCAGCAAAACGATTGCGGGAATGAACCACACCGCGTTTTTCGTCGGCCAGCTTTTCCCGAGCGTTTCCATGGGTTTCTATGGAACGATGCGGATCGTCAGTGACACGCCGCTTTTGGCCACGGCCTTAATCTTCGAAATCAGCGGCGGCAACTTTGCTACATTTCCAGTGTTTCCTCTTCCTTAAGAACTCGGCTGCATCGCAGGGCGTGCGAATGGACTATTGGTATGGATTCCGCGGAAACTTCAAATACGGCAGCCTTGCGCCACGCACGAAGAAGTGGTTAGCCTGAATGGAATCCGGCGCCTCAAATCCCATGGCGCCTGCCGCAGCAACCAGATCATCTTGCTCGACTCCATCGCCGCTGACGCCGACACCGCCCACCAATCGCCCATCCTTGTATAGCGGCAAGCTTCCGGGAAAGAAGACGACACCATTTCTATTGAAGGGATTCAGACTATCGAACCCCTGCGAGCAGGGATTTGCCAAATCGCGCAGAAACAGATCGAAGGCGGGCCCTTGTTCCGTCCCGTCGATGCCGGGCGGGTAAAACGGTTGACTCATAAATTCAAGAGTACGATTGGATACTGCAATTCCCGGCGCCACTTCCGGGAGGTCCAGCGGATCGGCGCGATTGCTGAAGTAGACGACATTGCGCGACTTGGCCACTGCAACGTCGATGCTGAACACGGTTGAATCCGGCATGCGGTAAAGCCCAAGGAGGTTGCCATCCAGATCTGAGACCGCGATCACCATGCTTGCCCGGCTGCCGGCCGGGAGGCGAATCGCAGCGCGAGTGCGGCTGGCTCCCCCGACTGCCTGTTCTATGATCATTTCAACTTCGTCCACAGACAACTCGGCGCTCCCCCGTGGTTGATCCGGCCCACCGGCCAGCCAGCCGTCTGGCGCGGAGCCGCCGTCGCGAGGGTCCACGGCGTAACCTCCAGCGACCATTCCAGGATGCGAACCGGGTGGGCGTGTGGATTGCTGAACGAAAGGCAGCCGAACGCCATCGAGGAAAATCGCGCGAGGTGGCGGAAGGCAAGCCAAAGGGCCGAACCCTGGCCCGCCTGACAAACTGCCGACCAGTGCTGCGTATTCTGCATCCACCGGAGCGTTGCCATAAACGCCAATTCCGCCCACCACCCGGCAATTTTTGAAAATAGGAATCCCGCCGCCATGGACCTGGAATGGCTTTTGATCCAGTAGTTCTTCCGGCGGGATATCCACTATGTGGCCATCCATAAAACGACCCGTAAACTTGCCCGTCGTGATTCCAACGCCACAACCGGTTTGATCGAGTGCATTGCAAATCAGCGGGCCACCCGGCTCGATACCCTCCGCTCGCAGGAACGCAGCGAAAGACTCTGCCGGAGGCACGGATTTTCCTGGATTGAATTCTGTATTCAGCGAACAACCCCGATTTGTGGTCTCAATGCCGTACAGTGGAGCGGTGGGCTGAAACGGGATGCCCGGAGGGAAATGGGTGCCGCTGATGAAGCGGACGGTCCTGGATGATAACGGCGCCTGATTGTTACTGAAGAAAGCGCCGGTACGGGCCAATGAGAGTGCACGCTCAGCGGTTTCCAGGGTTGCGTTCGGTTTTTGCCAGGCTCCCACAATTCGGCCCGCCCGGTCGACGACCACTACGGAGTAGTCGTTGGAACTGTCAGCTTCGACCGCCGCCGGTATGATCGCGGTAATCTCGGCGGCCGTCAGTTGGTCTTGGATTTCCACAAAGCCTTGTGCCCGCATGGATGCCATAAAGAGGAACAACGGCAGCAGGCAAAAAACCAGACGCGATGGCCGCATATGCACGATTATGGCAGGTGCGCAGGCGACAAACAACGAAGCAAATCCCCAGGAAAATGCTGGTCAGCGCCGTTCTCAGTTCGATAGAGTGCGAGCATGTTCACGTTTCTCGTGACGGCGGCTGTTGTGATCGGCGTACCCGCGCAAATCCGCCGTCCTGAAGCCGCTCCAGCACTCACTGGAATCATTGAAGGTCAAGTCCGTGATTCCGCAGGCACGTCCCTTTCCGGTTTTTCAGTTGTTGCCACCCAGCAGCAGACCGCCAATCGTTTCGGCGCCGTAACCGGGGAGGCAGGCGAGTTCCGTATCGAAGGTGTGCCTGCCGGAATATATGATCTTACGGTTGCGCGCGCCGGCTTTCCGGAGGTTCTAGTCCCCGGCATTTCTGTCACTCCCAACAGCCGCAACCTGGTGAATCCCGAGATCCCCATTCGAGATACCTCGCCGCCGGCATTCCGGCGGCCGGGTGCTGCATCGCCTGGGGAAACCGAGGAACCGGTTCCGATCGTGACGACGCCGGAACCGAACGCCGTGCGGCGACCGCTGTCATCCGGAGTGGAGATCGGCGCACCGCCGGCGGGATCTCGTAACGCCGAAGAGGACTTCATCGCGATTCGGAATCGTTTCGATATCGAACTTCCGCCATGGAAACGCTATCCCTCCGGACCTTCGGACGTTCCTTATGTGCGCGGGCCTTCGGCAAGCCCATACAAACAGAACCGCTTCAAAGGAGATTATCCGGTCTTCGGCAAACGCTGGTTCCTCGATCTGAGTGCCGCCAGCGACACTTTCGCTGAAGGCCGCCGGCTGCCCGTTCCCGGACCTGCCAGCTCGCAGCGCGCCGGCACGCCCGACTTCTTTAGCGAGGGCGAACAATTACAACTCTCCGAGAATGTCGTTTTGACAGCAGACCTTTTTCACGGCTTGACTTCATTCAAGCCTGTCGATTTCCGCCTGCGTCTGACGCCGGTACTGAATGGAAATTATCTGGCGGCGAGAGAAACCGGCCTGGTCAATATCGACGTACGGGAACGCAATACCCGTTTGGATTACCAGGTGGCGGGAATACAGGAAGGGTTTGCCGAACTTCGGATGCCTGTGACCAGCCCGAACTTTGATTTCGTTTCCGTGCGCCTGGGAACGCAAACCTTCAATAGTGATTTCCGTGGCTTCATTTTCTTCGACAGCGAACCTGGCATACGTGTTTTCGGAAATCTCAGGTCGAACAGAATCCAGTACAACGCCGCGTACTTTTACATGATGGAGAAGGACACCAACAGCCTGCTCAACACGCTCAAGCGGCGCAATCAGGACGTGCTTATCGGGAACTTGTACATGCAGGATTTCATCAAGCCCGGTTATACGGCTGAGCTCAGCGTGCATTACAACCGCGATAAGCCTGGCTTCCACATCGACAAAAACGGATTTCTTGCGCGTCCCGCCCCGATTGGTACAGTAGTTCCTAAAGCCGTTAACGCCATTTATGCGGGCTGGGCCGGTGACGGACATTTCGGCCGCACGAATATCACTCATGCGCTGTATCAAGTGCTGGGACGCGAGCGGCCAAGCCCGATATCCGGCGATGTGTTCGGGCCGCTTACCGGCAAGATCAACGCGCAGATGGCCGCAGTGGAAGTTTCTTTCGATCAGGACTGGAGGCGATACCGGCTGTCCGCTTTTTATGCATCAGGTGACAGTAACCCTTCGGATAATCAATCGCGCGGCTTCGATAGCATCTTTGACAATGTCCAATTTGCGGGCGGCGATATCAGCTTCTGGAATCGTCAGGGAATCCGTTTGTCAGGAACAGGCGTAGGCTTGAATCAGCGCTTCAGCTTGCAGCCGGCATTGCGGACAAGCAAGGAGGAGGGACAGGCGAACTTCGTCAATCCGGGGTTGTACTTGCTCAACGCCGGAATGGATGCGGAACTGACGCCGAAACTTCGCGCATCGACGAACCTGAACCTGCTCTCATTTGCGCATACCCAGGTTTTGGAAACTCTTTTGTTTCAAAGTCATATCAGCCGGAATATCGGAGTCGATGCGGGCATGGGATTTCGTTGGAGGCCTTTGCTGAACGACAACGTGATTATCAAGTTCGGCGGCGCGGCACTGATTCCGGCCATTGGTTTCCGGCAGATCTATACTTCGAAGACGCTGTTCTCAACGTTCACGGAACTGCGGCTGGCGTATTGAGACGACAATGCGGATTAGATCCAGGATGCTTCTTCTATTCACCGGTTTCTGCTGCGCTGTCCTCATCGTATTCGCACAGCAAAGTCCTACCCTGTCTTCCCAGACAAGCGCTGAAGCAGAGCGAAAGAGTTCCGGCTGCGTTACCTCCGGCTGTCACGTGAACGCGGAGCCGATGCATGCATCGGAAGCGGTTCGGCTGGGCTGCACCGACTGCCATGGAGGCAATTCGGGGACAACGGATAAGGCCGGGGCCCACGTCATGCCATCCAACCGAGAGCTGTTTCGGACAACGGCTAATCCGATCCGAGCTTATACCGGTTGGCTGCGTGAGCGTGCCGAGTACATCCGCTTCATCAATCCGGGCGACTTTCGTGTGCTGGATCAAACCTGCGGATCCTCCGGATGCCATGAAGAGATCTCCCTGAAATCGAGGAAGAGCATGATGACGCACGGCGGCATGCTTTGGGGAGCCGCGCTATACAACAATGGCGGCTACCCGCTAAAGGACACGCATTTCGGTGAAAGCTATGGGCGCGATGGAATGCCGCAGCGTATTCAAACGTTCCCGGCGCCAACCCTCGACGAGACTCGGACCACGGGAATACTGCCGTCCCTTGATCCTCTGGTCGACTGGGCTGTGTCCCAGCCCGGTAACGTGTTGCGCGTGTTCGAACGCGGCGGTTTGCGCGTCCCAAATATCGGGATTCCCGATCCTGAAGAAGAACCCGGACGGCCCGATAAGAACTTAAGCGTTCGCGGCTACGGTACAGGCACCCGCACCGATCCCGTCTTCCTTGGCCTTCAGAAAACGCGGTTGCCCGATCCGTTGTTATCTCTGCCAGGCACGAATGATCACCCGGGTGATTATCGCGGGAGCGGCTGCACCGCTTGCCATGTCATTTATGCCAACGATCGTTCGCCGCTGCACTCGGGCCCTTATGCGCAATACGGGAACATGGGATACACCGCTAATCCCGATCTGACGATACCCCGGCAAGAGCCGGGACATCCGATTCGCCACAGGCTCACGCGCTCTATCCCATCCAGCCAATGCATGGTCTGCCATATGCATCCTGGCACGAATGTCGAGACAACTTATTTCGGCTACATGTGGTGGGACAACGAAACCGATGGCAATCTGATGTATCCGGCAAAGGAGAAAAAACTATCGGCGAGCGAAGTCGATGAGATTCAGCGTTCGAACCCGGAAGGTTCGGCTCTGCGCGGCCTGTGGTCCGACCCTAAGTTTCTTGCGAATGTGACGGATCTCAATCCACGGCTGGCGCAATCGCAATTTGCCGATTTCCACGGTCATGGCTGGATCTATCGTGCCGTTTACAAACGCGACCGCAAAGGGAATCTCCTGGATGCCGTCAACAACATTGTGCCTTTCGACGATCCACAAAAATTTCAGAGGGCGGTCCATCTTCAAGACATTCACCTCGAAAATGGGATGCACTGCATCGACTGCCATTTCGAGCAGGACGTGCACGGAAACGGCAAACTTTACAATGAACCACGAGCCGCTGTTGAGATCGACTGCACCGATTGTCATGGAACCGTGCAGGGACGCGCGAATCTGCGAACCAGCAGCTTCGCCGCGCCTGAAGGCGGACACGATCTTTCCGTCCTGCGAACGCCCTTCGGAAGGAAGCGGTTCGAAATTCGCGGCGGCAGGATTTTCCAGCGCTCGATGGTTGAAGAGGGTAAGGAATGGGAAATCGTCCAGGTGGCGGACAGCATTGATCCCGCGTCTAGTCATTACAACGAGAAGTCCAGGCTGGCAAAGACTCTGCAGAAGGATGGGTTGACCTGGGGCTCCCTCGCTTCGAATGACAGGCTCGCCCACGCGAATTCGAACCTGACCTGCTATTCCTGCCATTCTTCATGGATGACCAGTTGTTCCGGCTGCCATCTTTCGATGTCTTCCAACAACAAGAAACCGATGCTTCACAACGAAGGCGACACCTCGCGTAATTGGACCTCTTACAATTTCCAGGTCCTCCGCGACGACGCCTACATGCTCGGCATCGATGGAACGGTTACCGGAAATCGCGTTGCACCCGCCCGGTCAAGTTCAGGAGTCGTGGTTAGTTCTCAAACAGGAAATCGCGAATACGTCTATCAGACTCAGCAAACTGTTTCGGCGGAGGGCTATAGCGGCCAGGCCTTCGCGACTCACGTCCCGCACACTGTGCGTGCGACCGAAACGAAAACCTGCACAGACTGCCACGTTTCCAGGGCCGGCGATAACAACGCGATCATGGCGCAGTTGCTGATGTTGGGAACAAACTTCGTCAATTTCATGGGACGTTATGTTTACCTTGGCGAAGGCGGACGTGGTTTCGAAGCGGTCACCGTCGCGGAACGTGATGAACCGCAAGCTGTCATCGGAAGTTACCTGCATAAGCTGGCGTATCCTTCCAGGTTCGATGCTCACGTCAGGCGCAACAGAGAGTTGAAGGAAGCTTATGGCCATCGCGGAAACAACATCCTGAGCTTGCAGCTTCGAGGCGAATATCTATACACAGCAAACGGGCCGGCGGGTCTGGAGATTTTCGACGTGGCGCAAATCGATAACAAAGGGTTCTCCGAGCGCATCGTCAGCGCACCCGTGTCTCCGCTGGGACAGCGGCTTTACGTGCGCAGCAAATTCGCCACGGCGGTCGCTGCGCCTTCTACGCTGGCGGTGGACCCGGCGCGAAGCCACCGTCCGGAAAACAGCGAACAATCGATTGCGGCGGTGTACGGCTACATCTACTTCACGGACAAATACGAAGGCCTGATCGTTGTCGGTGCGGCGACGTTGCTGGATGGAGACCCTACCAATAATTTCCTCAAGCGAGCGGCAACATACAATCCCGGTGGCCTGCTCAACGGCGCAAACAATATCTCACTTGCCGGCAATTACGCGTATATCACCTGCGATCGCGGCCTGGTCATTCTGGATTTGCGGGATCCTCTGAATCCGGCAGTCGCATCCACCATTGGTGCTCCGTTTGTGAAAATGCCCCGGGCCGTCGCGATTCAGTTTCGCTACGCGTTTGTGGCGGATCAGGAAGGTATCAAAGTTCTCGATGTAACAATTCCGGAAAATACCCGCCCCATAACAACAGGCACGGTGAGGCTTGATGATGCGCGGGATATTTACCTCGCCAGGACGTACGCCTATGTTGCGGCAGGCAAAGACGGACTGGTGATCCTGGACATTGAAAAACCGGAATCGCCACGGCTGTTGCTCAATTACGACGCCGGAGGAAAAATCAATGATGCATACGCGGTGCGCCTGGCAATGACCAACGCCAGTTCATTTGCATACATCGCAGATGGAAAGAATGGCTTACGCGTGTTGCAAATGACTTCGCCGGAGCGCTCGCCCGACAATTATGGCTACAGTCCAACTCCAGCGCCGGAGTTGATCGCAACGTATGTGACGCGCGGTCCGGCTCTTGCGCTTTCGAAGGGACTGGACCGGGACCGGGCCGCCGACGAAAGCGGGAACCAGATTGCGGTCTTTGGGCGGCGCGGCGCCCGTCCATTCAATTTGGAAGAAATGCGAAGGCTGTATCTCAGGAACGGAACGCTGTATACCGTGTCCGACAAGCCACCAGGCCCGCCAAAAGGAAAATGAATCGACCGAACCGGTCTACAGCAGACTTCCGAGCCGCCGCAACGCCGCGGCAAACTCCGTTGGATTGTAGGTCGCATGCGACTGCAGCATCTCGTACAAATGGCCGATCTGCATATTGACTGGGTCTTCCCTGGCGGGATGAATTGCCCCATACAACACATCCAGGGACATTGTGGCCTGTTCGGCAGCTCCCATCCCGGCCCCTCCGATTAACGCTGCATCCGATGTGATGCCCCGCATCATCGTCATTGCAAACTGCTCTTTCATTTCTGCCCTCTCAACCAGCGGCAGGGATTGATCCATCAGCGCGACAATACTTTGCGCAGCCGCGGCCGTAACCAGCCGGTCTCGGAGTGGCCGCTCCAAACTCTTCTTCAATTCAGCAATACGAGTCTCCAGCTCGTTCTGCATTGTCCGCGAAACAGTTCCGATCAAGTGTCTTAGAACAACATAACGCGCTTCATTCCAGTAGGGCAGGCCGGCGCGTCCCGAAAATCCCCGCTCTTGCCGCGGGCTGGGCAGCACCAAGGCGTGGTGACAAGATGAGCATTCAAACTCTGCGAAATCCGGCCACGAATCCGCCGCTTTGGCCGAAGAACGCAGTAGTTGGTCCATCGACTCGCGCAATCCAATCGGCTGCGCCAGCGCCCACCTCCGCAGACTATCGGTTCTTTCGTTTTCTTTCCGCCAGTGCGTCGGCATCAGCGCGCTGAAGGTTTCGATCTCGAACACCAGGGCCGGATGGCCTGCAGCGATCAATTCGTGGTCGACGGTCTTCTTGTCCGTTCCGAGATGGCAGGATAAGCAAAGTTCGGTTCGTTTCTTCACGTCTTTGGTGTCTGTCATCCCAAGACGGATCGACTGGTCGTGATTCCAATCTCGGGTCGTGTGCGGCCCCAGCCAGGCAGAAGCGGGCCCGTGACAGCTTTCGCATCCGATTCCGTCACTCAGGTCGAAGCTGATGGCTCGTTCGTTCGCAGCAGCATTCGTGGCATGACAGTCCAGGCAAACGGACGAAGTGTCCGGCCGCTCGATCTTGAGGTTCCGCGCCATCTGTTTGGAGCGAGGTTCCAGCAAAACCGCGTATGCCTTCGCATGCTTATCCCTGGTCGACCATACGGTATATTCATTCTGATTGATCTTCCCGCCTGTCTTCGGCCACACGCTGCCATGACAATTACTGGAAGTGCAGGAGCCCGCGCCGGTATAACTTATCGCGGACGCCGATCCCGGCCGATGATCCTCGCGCGCCTGGGCAATAGGAGAAGCGGATTTGCCGCAGATAACGATAGAGAGAAGTGCGATCGCGCCCAGTGCACCGTAACAAGACCATAACGATTGATGACGCATTTTGCAGTGGGCTCAGAATCAAGACTTTGACTGATTACTGGCGGACAGTCAAGGCTGACAGTAAGTTAACAGCCCGTGGCAGAAGTGCGGTTCTCACTGTACTTCTGCCACGGCTGCTAAGGCCAGCTTGACGGTGCGCTATCCGGATGCTACATTCCGGTTCTCGCAAAGAAAGTCGTCTCCTATGGACCAAACTGGGCAGGCCTCGCGAAGGATAGAGTTCGGAGAAGTTCTGCTCCCCGAGGAACTGCTTCAGATTCCTATCTTTAAGAGTGTATCGGCAGCCTCATTGCAAAAAAACCTCGGGGCTGTCGTCCGCCGTCATTTTAAGAAGGGCGAAATCATTTGCCGCGAAGGTGAGCAGGGAACCACTGCTTTTTATATCCTCGAAGGCAAAGTCGAAGTCTTCATCAACGCTAGCGTTTCCCAGGTCAAAACAGAGCCAGGGAAGACGAGTTGGTTCAAGAAGATGAAGAGCCTGCTCGTTGCGCCACCACCAGGCTCAGCCGGCGAATACATTCCCATAGATGCGTCCGTCGATCTCTCCCTGGACAATCCCGTCGCTCAACTCGGCCCCGGCGATCTTTTCGGTGAGATGACATGTTTGAATTTTTATCCCCGCTCGGCGACAGTACGCGCGGGTGGAGACTGTACCGTGCTGGAGATGCTCCGGAACGTTCTCCAGCTCCTGCAAAAGAACAAAGATTTTAAAGCCAGTCTTGATGCAACGTATCGGAAGCGTACTCTCGACCATCATCTGCGCAGCGTCCCGATATTTCGCGACCTGTCTTCAGCCTTTATTGAGCATCTGCGTAGCCGCGTCGATTTGATTCAGTATCAACCGGGCGATGTCATTTGCAGGCAGGGTGAGATGGCTGACGCCTTCTATCTGATCCGCATAGGGCACGTGAAGGTAAGCCAGACACATCCGGGAGGCGAAATGGTGCTCGCCTATATTTCGCGCGGGCAATACTTCGGTGAAATTGGACTGCTCGGTGAAGGCGAGCGGACGGCAACGTGTACGGCGATTGACCACCTCGAAACAGTGCGGATTCTCAAAGAAGATTTCGATTTGATGATGATGCAGTTTCCAAACATCCGCGCTGGATTGGAACAAGTCGCTCAGGAACGGCTTCAAGCGAACCGGGAGCACAGCTTGAAGTTGAAGAGCGTGTTTTTGAACGACTTTATCGGACAGTCCCTCATGGGAGCGCAGAACCTGCTCGTGCTTGATCTGGAGAAGTGTACGCGGTGCGACGACTGCGTCCGGGCCTGCGCCTCGGCGCACGATGGAATCACGCGGCTGATTCGCGAAGGCGTGCGCTACGACAAATATCTGATCGCAACTTCCTGCCGCCAATGCCGCGACCCGCTGTGTATGGTAGGGTGCCCCGTGGGATCAATCCGGCGTCAGGATTCATTGGACATCGTGATCAAAGACTGGTGTATCGGTTGCGGTCTGTGCGCCAAGCAATGTCCTTACGACAACATCAATCTCCACGAATTTACCGTCCTGAAAAAGGACGAAAACACAGGACAACTCCAGGAAGTCGTCGCAAAGAAGGCGACGGTGTGTGATTTTTGTGGACAACATGCGGAGCCGGCCTGCGTCTACGCCTGCCCGCACGACGCAGCGCACCGCGTGGAGCCGCAGAAATTTTTTGAGCTGCAGAATATCGGCCTCGCGTTTCCGGACAAGAGCGACGCCCCGTGATTATTGACTCCGGCGATAAACCCTGGATACTGACTTCCTCCGCGATTGTGTTAGCCGCTGCCGGGTCGTACGCGTTATATGCGCTAACGGCTCCTTCAGGACCGTCCGGAGGTACGTGGCCAGGCTTGACTTACGGCGTCATCGGAACCGCGATGCTGGCATTCGCAGGATTACTCGGCGCCAGAAAGAAGGTCCCGACATTGCGCGTCGGCCGTGTGCAATTCTGGATGAGAGGCCACATTTGGCTCGGGTTAGTCAGCTTTCCGCTGATTCTGTTTCATGCCGGGTTCTCTATGGGCGGTTCACTGACCTCGGTATTGATGGTCCTTTTGACCATCATCGTTTTGAGCGGAATTCTCGGAGCCGTGCTGCAGCAGTTCATTCCGCGCTTGATGATGGAGCAGGTTCCTACGGAAGTCATTTACGAAAAGGTGGACCACGTTTTGCGCCAATTTATGGAAACGGCGGAGCAGCGCGTCGAATCGTTGAAACCGAAATCCGATTTGGAGGATGAGTCGGCATATGCAATTCTCAAAGAGTTCAACGCGAAGGAAATCAAGCCTTTCCTGCTCAATCCAGGGCGCCAGGGGCTGCTGCATACGCTGAGCCGCGCAAACCTCGTCTTCGAACATGTCAGTAAATTGGTCCCCCAGGCATCCCATCTTGTTATCGAGGACTTACAGAATATCGTTCAACAACGCCGCGAACTGGCAACCCAGTTAAAGCTGCATTACATTCTGCATGTCTGGCTGTTGGTGCACGCACCATTGTCTGGCGTGCTGGGCGTTTTGACTATTGTGCACGCGGTTATGGCGCTTCGATATCATTAGAAGGCTGCTGCAAAAGAAGGCTGCTGCAAACTAATCCCAATGGCAGAGAGAACCGGCCCATCCGGGCATAAGAGTCAACGCGACTACTTCAAAAAACGGCGCTCGCT
>Ga0207137_1197_pt1 | contig 12194 bp, 7 predicted proteins | sample Alteio_BWMinHeat_9_FD_153572 | JGI IMG/M metagenome (GOLD analysis project Ga0207137, IMG submission 153572) | Enriched cells from forest soil in Barre Woods Harvard Forest LTER site, Petersham, Massachusetts, United States -... | ecosystem: Environmental > Terrestrial > Soil > Temperate forest >...
GTGAATGTGGTGGAAGTCGGCGGGCGTTCGCGCCTGGTATTCAACTTGAATAAACCGCTCAATTACGCCACGGCCATGGAAGGTAACTCGGTGATCGTGACGATAGACGGGTCGGGCGGCGTCGCCACGGCGGTCAATTCGGCGGGCTTGCCCGTGGCCCCGGCCGCAACCGTGCAAGGCAAGCAAAACTTGCGCGACATCGATTTCCGTCGAGGTGCTGCTGGTGAAGGCAGGATAGTCATCGACTTGCCTAGCAGCCAGGTGGCTGTCGATATCCGTCAACAGGGTCAGAAAGTCATCGTCGACTTCCTCAAAGTCGGCTTGCCGGAAGTGCTGCGCCGACGTCTTGACGTCAGCGATTTCGGTTCGCCGGTGCAAACCGTGATGACCACCCCGCAAGGCGACAACGTCAGGATGGTGATTGAAGCCAAGGGCCTCTGGGAGCACAGCGCATATCAAAGCGATACCCAATTGGTCATCGAAGTCAAACCCATCAAGGAAGATCCGAACAAGCTGACGCAGGGCACGCAAGGTTACCGAGGTGAAAAGCTTTCTCTGAATTTCCAAAATATAGAAGTACGTGCCTTGCTGCAAGTGATCGCTGACTTCAATGGCTTGAACATCATTACCAGCGATACCGTCAACGGCAGCCTGACCCTGCGCTTGAAGGACGTGCCCTGGGACCAGGCCCTGGACATCATCATGCAATCCAAAGGCCTGGATATGCGCAAGAACGGTTCGGTGTTGTGGATAGCCCCCAAAGATGAATTGCTGACCAAGGAAAAGTTGGAGCTGGAGCAGAAGGCGCAGATAGCCGAGCTGGAGCCTTTGCGTACTGAATCCTTTCAGTTGAATTACCAGAAAGCGGACGCCTTCAAGCAGGTATTCGGTGTCGATGGTGCCAGCTCTTCCAATAATCGCCTGTTGTCCAAGCGCGGCAGCGCAGTCATCGAGCCACGCACTAATCAACTATTCGTCACCGACATCGCTTCCAAGCTGGAAGAGGTGCGCAAGCTGATACAGAAGACTGATATCGCCTCGAAGCAAGTGCTGATCGAGGCACGTATCGTGGAAGCCGATGATACCTTCAGTAAGAACCTGGGCGCCAAGCTCGGTTTTGCGGACTTGCGCGGTACGGCCGGCGGCAATCCCGGCTATCAGGTGTCGGGCAACCAGCGCGTGGCGGTAACCGGTAACTACCTGGGCGTCGGTGAGCAGACCGGTCAGGCCCAAATTACTTCTGGAAGTTTCATACCGGACACGCAATTTGTAAGTTTGCCCGCAGCCGGCATCAACGGCTTGAACCCGGGCAGCTTGGCGATCAGCCTGTTTTCTTCGGCCGCCAACCGCTTCCTGAACCTGGAGCTGTCGGCTCTGGAGGCCGACGGCAAGGGCAAGATCATTTCCAGCCCCAGAGTGGTCACCGCCGATCAATTGAAAGCGTCGATCGAGCAGGGCACGGAATTGCCTTACCAGATCGCCACCAGCAGCGGAGCCACCTCGGTGGCATTCAGAAAAGCTTCTCTCAGGCTGGAAGTGACACCGCAGATTACACCGGACGGCAATGTGATCCTGGATGTGGACGTCCATAAAGACAGCGTCGGAGCCACAACGGTTTCGGGTATTGCCATCGACACCAAGGCGGTCAAGACCATGGTGCTGGTGGAAAACGGCGGCACCGTGGTGCTGGGCGGCATCTTCCAGCAAACTGAGAGCGACAGCGTGACCAAGATTCCTTTCTTTGGCGATATCCCCTTGTTCGGTAACCTGTTTAAAACCAGGGGCCGCGTCAACAACAAGACTGAATTGCTGATATTTATTACGCCCAAGATTATTGCTGAGAGATTAAGTACGCGATAATAGCGTTAGTGAAGGAATTGGACCGATTATGAATAATTTAGGTATGGGGTGTCGTGTGGCAAATTTATTTCGTGCGCTTTTTGTTACTTTGCTGATGGCGGCATTGTCCGCTTGCGGCGGCGGCGGCGGGTCGGCCGGAACGACCTCTGGTGGCGGGGGCGTACCTAAGACGCCCAATGGCGCTATTGCGGTGGCGCTGTATGATGCTACAGGGGCGGCCAATAACGTGTTATCCGGCTCCACGACCTTGACCGCGAAAGCCACGGTGACCGATGCAAACGGTGCAGCTGCACCGAATGTGGTGGTCACGTTCACTCTGAGTAGTGCCATCGCGGCCTTGTCGCCGGTCAGCGGCACCGCACTCACGGATAGCAAAGGCGTCGCGCAGATTAGCTTGAAACCGGGCGTAGGCACCGGCGCGGGTACGTTGACAGCAAGCGCTACCGTAGTGGGCGCGACGGCTGTTACCGGCACGGTGAACTTTTCGGTCAGCAGCGGCACGGGCCCTACTGTAACGCCCACCGCAATCAATTTTGTGTCGGCTGTACCGGCTGACAAATCCATCGTGATTAAAGGAGCAGGTGGCAATGGCCGTACTGAAGCCGCTCTGCTGACTTTCACAGTGGTGGATAATAATAATGTCGGCATAGCAAATGTAAAAGTTGATTTCGCTACTCAGAGCACGTATCCCGTGACTTTGACGGCTGCGACGGGTCTTACCGATGCCACCGGCAAGGTGACTGTCGCGGTCAATTCTGGAACCCAGCCTACGACCGCCCGTGTCATAGCAACAGTTGATGGAACGACAATTAGCTCACTCTCGGATACCTTGACTGTCACGACCGGGGTACCGGTGCAAGCGGCCATGTCCCTGAGCCTGGGGTCGCTTTGGGTGGAGGGGATCAATTATGACGGTAAAACTGACAAGGTAGCAGTACGCCTCGCCGACCAGTTTGGCGGCGCGGTTGCCGACGGCACGCAAGTCGTGTTTACGACGAATGTAGGTTCCGTGGCCGGTTTGGGCGGGGCGCAATGCGTGACAAATGGCCCCAATATAACTAATGATCCGGCTTTCCCTGGGTTTTGTTCTATATTCTGGAGCAGCCAGAACCCACGTTCGAACGGTGTAGCGACGATCATCGCCACCGCTACCAACGGGACGACGAATCTGTCGCAGAGCGAGACCTTTTACGTGCTCGGTTCCTATGCCAAAATCTATAAAATTGCCGCTGGAGGCGTGGAAGGCAATACTACGCGTCAAACCTCTGGTGGTAACATTCCTATGGACTTCACCACGAATTGCAGTGTGCAGACGCTCAATTTTGAGATCGTGGACGTCAATGATAATCCTATGCCGCCGGGTTCCACCATTACTGTTACCGCTGCGACAACCGGGCTCACTGTCGGACTGCCGTCGCCAGCTCCAGTACCGATGTGGAATATCGGTCAATTGGGGGTAGGCACTGCGCCACAGCGCGGCACGGTGCACTCCATCCAAGTGACGCCGCCCACCGCAGGCACGACAACCTGCAATAGTGCTGGGGCCACACCGCAGACCGCAACTTTCAATCTCACCGTGACTAGTCCCGCGGGCAACGTAAACAGCACTCAGGTCGTCGTGAGTTACAAATCGACTTGAGTTTTCTGACGGGCTTCAAAGCGGCAACAATTCGCAAAAATATTGGTCGAATAGCGGTAGGGCATGGGCAGTAATATATTTTTAGTTGGCCTCATGGGCTCCGGCAAGACCACAGTAGGCCGAAGCCTGGCAAAGCGCTTAGGTAAGCGTTTCATCGATTCCGACCATGAGATAGAGGCGCGCACCGGCGTCTCTATCCCGGTCATCTTCGAGATCGAGGGCGAGGCCAGCTTCCGCCAGCGCGAGGCGGACGTGATACGCGATTTGACGGCACAAGACGGCATCGTGCTGGCGACTGGCGGCGGAGCCATCCTGAACGAACAAAGCCGCGAGTATTTGCACAGCCGCGGCACGGTGATTTATTTGAAAGCCAGCGTCAACAGCATCTTGCAACGTACGCGGCACGACAAAAACCGGCCTTTGCTGCGCACGGCCGATCCACGTAAAAAGCTGGAAGAACTGGCAGCGCAGCGCGAACCCCTGTATCGCAGCGTCGCCCACGTCACCATAGAAACCGGCCGGCCGAACGTGCAGCATCTGGTGCAATTCATCCTGGGGCAACTGGGCCAGGCCTCCGATGATCTTCATCCCCGTGATTCGGGGCCTATTGAGCAAAAGAACATGCAGTCAACTTCCGTTAGCCCCCTGCACGTGGAACTGGGCGAGCGCAGCTACCCTATCTACATCGGGACTTCCTTGCTAGACCAGGCGCACTGGGCGGCCAAGCATATTGCCGGCGCGCGCGCGGTGGTCGTGAGCAACACGGTCGTGGCGCCGCTGTACCTGAAGCAGGTGACTGAGGCCTTGGTGTCCGCTGGCAAGCAAGTGCAGTCCATCATTTTGCCGGATGGCGAAGAGCATAAGACCTGGGCCAGCCTGATGCAGGTCTTCGATGCGCTGCTCGAGACCAAATGCGACCGCAAGACCACGCTGGTGGCCCTGGGCGGCGGCGTCATCGGGGATCTGACCGGTTTTGCCGCAGCTTCTTATATGCGCGGCATTCCCTTTGTGCAGATACCGACCACGCTGTTGTCGCAAGTAGATTCCTCTGTGGGCGGCAAGACAGGCATTAACCATCCGCTCGGCAAGAATATGATAGGCGCGTTTTACCAACCGCAAGCTGTGATTGCCGATACCTTGAGTCTGAACACGCTGCCCGAGCGCGAGTTGTCGGCGGGGCTGGCGGAAGTGATCAAGTACGGTGCTGTGATAGACGCCGATTTTTTTACCTGGCTGGAGGCCAATATCCAGAGCCTGCGTGCCAGGGACCCTGGCGCGCTGGCCTACGCTATTCTACGCTCTTGCCAGATCAAGGCCGATATAGTGCGCCAGGATGAGCGCGAGGGTGGCTTGCGCGCCATTTTGAATTTCGGCCATACTTTCGGCCACGCGATAGAATCGGGGCTCGGATACGGCCGTTGGCTGCACGGCGAAGCTGTGGGTTGCGGCATGGTGATGGCCGCAGACCTGTCTTTGCGCCTCGGCCATATCGATTATGTAACTAAGGTGCGCCTCCAGCAATTGGTGGAGGCTGCCGGCCTGCCCACTGTGGCGCCCGACCTGGGTGAACAACGCTGGCTGGAGTTGATGGAGGTCGACAAAAAGAATGAAGGCGGCCAGATAAAATTTATCCTGATGAAACCATTGGGCTCGCATCTGATAGCCAGCGTGGCCGAGGATATTTTGCTGGCAACCCTGCGCGCCGCCATCTGAGAGGTAAGCGATGTCCCAAGCCGACTTTCTCGCCTCCTACGCAGCCCGGCCGGACAGCTCGCGCGGAAGGCGCTTTGCAGAGCCCGTCTCCAGTTCGCGCACTGAATATCAGCGCGACCGGGACCGCATCATTCATAGCACAGCATTTCGGCGTCTGGAGTACAAGACCCAGGTGTTTGTGAATCACGAGGGCGACTTGTTCCGCACCCGCCTCACGCATAGTCTGGAAGTGGCGCAAATTGCGCGTTCCATTGCGCGCCAGTTGCGCCTGAACGAAGACTTGGTGGAAGCGATCTCGCTGGCGCACGATCTGGGCCATACACCTTTCGGCCATGCCGGACAGGATGCCCTGAATGACTGCATGAAGGACTATGGCGGCTTCGAACACAATCTGCAGAGTCTGCGCGTGGTCGACGAATTGGAAGAGCGCTATGGCGCATTTGACGGATTGAACCTGACCTTCGAAACCCGGGAAGGTATCTTAAAGCATTGTTCTCTGGCCAATGCCAAGCGCCTGGGCGACGTCGGACTGCGCTTTATTGCCAGGCAGCAGCCTACCTTGGAAGCACAGCTCGCCAATCTGGCCGATGAAATCGCCTACAACAACCATGATGTCGACGACGGCCTGCGTTCGGGCTTGCTGCAGGAAGCGCAATTGCTGGAACTGGATCTCTTTGCGCGGCACAGGCGTGAAGTAGACGGCGTCTACCCGGGCTTGCAAGGCCGCCGCGCAATCGCGGAAACCATACGCCGCATGATCAATGCCCTGATCGTGGACGTGATACAGACCTCCAGCCAGCGTATTATAGATAGTCGTGTGCAATCGCTAGACGAGGTGCGCAATGCAGGTAGCCTGATTGCCTTTTCCGATACCATGTTGGGGCATGCCACGCTCTTGAAGCAATTCCTGCGCGAGAATCTGTACCGCCATTACCTGGTCAATCGGATGACAGCCAAGGCCAGGAAAACCGTTAAAAATTTGTTTGATGCGATGTTGGCCGAACCTATACTGCTGCCGCCCGATTACCAGGTCAGGGATGTCGATGAAGACGGCCTGCGGCAAGCCCGCAAGATTGCCGACTACATCGCCGGCATGACGGACCGCTATGCGATGCGCGAGTACCGCCGCCTGTTCGCCGTGGACGAAGTCTGATTGCACCTGAAGCGGCGGGGTGTCGCCGTGTCTGAACCAAGCTCGGTGATTGGCATTGAAGTTACGTAAGTCCATATTAACGTTCATATTTTTTTCATGGAGTTCGCCGTGCGCTTTGCCACCGCTACCATCATTTTGGCCGTTGCTGCTCTGGGTTTTTGTGTGCCGGCCAGCGCATTGTCGCTGAGCGAACTGAGCAACCAGGATGCCAGTGCGGGCCTGCGCGCCGCATTGGACAAGGGGGCGTCCAACGCTGTCGGAAAATTGGGTGCTGAAAACGGTTTTCTCTTCAACGACAAGGTCAAAATACAACTGCCCTCCCTGCTGGAGCGGGCACGGCCTCTATTGAATATGGCCGGCAAGGGGCAGCAGTTGGATGAGTTGGTGGTAGCGATGAATCACGCGGCCGAAAGCGCTGTGCCTCTGGCAAAACCGCTGCTGGTGGATGCCGTGAAATCGATGTCGATCAGCGATGCCAAGAATATCCTGACCGGTGGCGATACTTCGGTAACCGATTTTTTCAAACAAAAAACGGCCGCCCCATTGGGGCAGAAATTTTTGCCCATCGTTAAAAAGGTGACCGATCGCGTCGGCCTGTCCGCCAAATACAACGGTGTGATGGGACAAGCTTCCAGGTTGGGCGCGGTTTCTCCCGAGGAGGCCAGTGTAGAGGCGTATGTGACGCAGCGTGCGCTGGACGGCCTGTACCTGATGATCGCGGAAGAAGAAAAAGCAATACGCCGGGACCCCATAGGCTCAGGCAGCAAGATTATCGGAAAAGTGTTCGGCCTGTTGAACTAGGCACGATCAGCGCAGCCCTTCGCGTAGCGAGCACCCTCTAACACTGCCAGTCCTTTGGGGGCAGCGGCGCTACGACCGCGCATGGGAATGGCCGATGAAATAAAAATTGCTGCTATTGCAATTTTTCTATTTTCTAATACACTGACGCCCGGATGCACGCCGTGAAGCCGGGAGCATCGTCATAGCGTTTATTTTCTAGGCTTAAATGAAATTAACGCGTTCTCGGTAGTTTCACTTAAGTAGCATATGTTGCGCTGCCGCAGATGTTTTCGATTGCCGCTATAAATCTTCACACATACAATTTGTGGCAAATAAAAAATGTCTTAGGTAGTTGCAGCCTCAATGATCTTACCTATTCAAGGGAGAACCACATGTCTTACAAAATCAAATCGGATTTATCACACTGGATAGGCCCCGTGCCTTGAACTCCTTGTCACTGGAAATGATCAGGGATATCACACAAATTTTGATGCAATGGCGCGATAGCGATAATGTCGGCGCAGTATTCATCTCCAGCAGCAGCGAGAAGGCTTTTTGCGCCGGCGGCGATATCCGTTTTTTTTATGACGTCGGCAATGCGACTCCACGCGGCGACAGTGCCCTGCTGGAAGATTTCTTTACGGAAGAATATGCATTAAACCATTTAATCCATTTCTACCCGAAACCTTATATTTCGCTATTGAACGGCGTGGTCATGGGCGGTGGCATGGGGATAGCACAAGCGGGGCCGTCTTGCCGCTTGCGCATAGTTACCGAGCGCACAAGGATGGCAATGCCTGAGGTCAACATTGGCTTATTTCCAGACGTGGGCGGCGGCTATTTCCTGTCGCGCGCACCGGGCCAGCTCGGCACCTATCTCGGCCTCACCGGCGAAACCATCAACGCGGCCGACGCTTTGTATGCCGAACTGGCCGACGTTTTCATCCCTACGGCTGAACTACCATCCCTGATGAACTTGCTGGTGTCCGCGCAATTTGCCGACATCCGCGACGCGATACGCGAGTTCGCAGCGCCGTTCGCCGAGCAAGCTACAGCCGACCGCAGCCTCCTGGCTCAACACCGGGATTTGATCGACAGGCATTTTAGCGGCGCTGATGTGGCGGCGATTACTTCTTCCCTGGCCCTGGACAGCGATGCCTTTGCCCAGCAATGCCTGGCAGTGATGCACAAGCGCTCGCCGCTCATGATGTGCGTCACACTGGAACAATTGCGCCGCGGCGCAAGCATGACCGTGGCCGCCTGCCTGAGGATGGAAAAAGACATGGTGCGCCATTGCTTTAAACATGGGGAAGTGCTGGAAGGCGTGCGGGCCTTGGTGATCGACAAAGACAATGCCCCCAAGTGGTCGCCGGCCAGCCTGGCCGAAGTCACTCCGGAAATGGTGGCGCCGTTCTTTGTGTCTGCCTGGCCGGACTACGCACACCCCTTGCGCCATTTGGACTGAAACACGGCTTGCTCAAAAAAGGGGGGCCTAAGCTTCCCTCGACCCGCCCCACCCGGCTCAATGCTGCTGGCCGCCTCCCAGATAGGCGGCCCGTACCGCCGGGTCATTTTGCAGGCTGTCGGCGGGCGCGTGTATGGATATCCTGCCGTTCTCAAGAACATACCCGTAGTCGGCCACATTCAAGGCTGCGGCGGCGAACTGTTCCACCAACAGCATGGTGGTCCCCTGTTCTTTCAAACGCAGGATGATGCGAAACACTTCCTCCACCAAAATGGGAGCCAGCCCCATCGAAGGTTCGTCCAGCAGGATCACTTCCGGATTCAGCATCACGGCCCTGGCCATCGCGAGCATCTGCTGCTCGCCGCCCGACAGGGTACCTGCCAGTTGTTGTCGACGCTCTTTCAGGCGTGGAAACAGTTCCAGCGCCCGGTCCAGGTCGAGCTTGATGTCGCCGCGCGCGCGCGCGCCCGTAAATCGGGGAAACGCACCCAACAGCAGATTATCAGTCACGCTCATGGACGCGAATACGCGCCGTCCTTCTGGAGAATGGGCCAGGCCGGCACGGGCCAGCAGATGCGAATCCCGCCCCGTGACATCTTTGCCATCCAGCGTAATCTTGCCCTGCGTAGGCTTGAGCATGCCGGAAATGGCACGCATCGTCGTGGTTTTGCCGGCACCGTTCGAACCTATCAAGGTCACGACCTTGCCTTTTGGCACTTCCAGCGAAATGCCGTGCAAGACCTCTACTTTGCCGTAGGAAGCGTGTAAATTGGAAATACTTAACATGGCTTCCCCGATTAGGCTATGACAGAATTGGCCACGCCGGCATCGCTGACGCTGCCACCCAGATAGGCTTCGATGACTTTAGGATCGGCCTGCACCTGTGCTGGCTTTCCTTCCGCTATCTTTTGCCCGAAGTCCAATACGGTCACGGTATCCGAAATCGACATCACGACGTCCATGTGATGCTCGATCAAGATGATGGTGATACCGCGCTCACGTATCTTGCGGATGATCGCGACCAATTCTTTGATGTCGGGTGCCGTGAGGCCCGCTGCCGGCTCATCGAGCAGCAGCAATTGCGGATTGAGGGCCAGCGCACGGCCGATTTCCAGCAGGCGTTGCTTGCCGTAGGGCAGGTTGCGCGCCTCTACTTCGGCCAAGCCACCCAATCCGACGAATTGCAGTATGCTCGCCGCACGCTCACGTGCTACGCGTGTCTCCCTCCTGTAGCGCGGCGTCTGCAACATGACGTCTACTACGTTGCTGCGGAAAGTGTGGTGCAGACCCACCAGCACATTTTCGGTCGCCGTCATTTCGCCAAACAATTGCACGTTCTGGAAGGTGCGCGCCACGCCGCCTAGTGCGATCGCAGAAGGCGTAGCACCGGAGATTTGCCTGCCGTTGAATTCGACAGTACCGGCGGTGGGCCGGTAGATGCCGGTCAAGACGTTCATCATGGTGCTCTTGCCGGAGCCGTTCGGGCCGATCAATCCGTGGACCGAGCCTTTGATGACCTCCAGGCTCACCTGATTCAGCGCCTTCAGGCCGCCGAACTGCATCAACACCTGTTGGACGCGCAGCATACTATCCTCCGTACCGGTGCCGGCGGCGCTGATGATCGCATCTTCGTCCCGGACAGGTGCGGCCCGGTCGCTTGCGGTAGTGACAGTTTTTTTGGAGAAGAAGCCCATCGTGAAACCGACTATGCCATCCTGCAGGTAATACACGACAAATAAGGTCATGAAGCCGAAAATGGTCAGGCGCCAATCGACGATATTTTCCAGCTTGTAGGAGAACACGGCCATACCCACCGTCGCCAGCACCGGTACGGCGACGGCGCGCACTGTTTTCTTGCCCTTGATCAGAAAATAGGCTCCGCCGGCGACACCCGCAATCGCCGCAACCGTCGATATCTGACGAAACAGTTCTATGTCCGCCAGCAAACTGGGCAGCGTCACTACAATCAAGGCGCCGAGCAAAGCGCCGCTGCGCGTCTTGCGCCCGCCCATGATCACCGCCAGCAAAAACAAGATGGTCAGCTCGAAATTGTAGGTATTGGGCGAGATATATTCCTCGGAAAACGCGTACAAGCTGCCGGACAAACCGGCCAGCGCGGCACTGATGACGAAAGCATAGACCTTGTAGCGATATACCGAGACACCCATGCAATCAGAAGCAATAGGGCTGTCGCGCAAGGCCTCGAACGCCCGACCCAGATGCGATTTTAGGATGCGATGTACGACGATCAATGACAACACCATCAACACCGCGACGAGGTAAAAATACCCGCCTTCGCCTAGCTTCTGGCCAAAGAAGATCGGCTTGCTGATCTTAATCCCCAGCGGCCCTTCGGTAAGGAAGGTCATTTCGTTGATCAATATCTGTATGATGGTGCCAAAAGCCAGCGTCACCATGGCCAGGTAAGGACCTGTGACGCGCAATGCCGGCAATGCCAGCAGCGCGCCGAATAGGGCGGTCACTGCAATGCTGGCCGGCACCACTACCAGAAAGAAAGGCAAGCCCATCTTGAAATACAAGACCCCGGTGGTGTAGGACCCTATGCCGAACAAGCCGGCGTGGCCCAGCGAGACCTGACCCGTATACCCGACCACGATGTCCAGACCGAACAGCAGGATGGCGTAGATCAAAATGGTCTCGGCCAGATGGATGTAATAGGGATTGCCTACCAGCACGGGAAATGCCGCCAACGCGAGCAAGCCCAGCACGACTAAGATCAAGGTTTTTTTGTTGGTTACTATGTTCATTTTTCTCAGACTTTCTTGATCGTCGCCTTGCCAAACAAGCCGGCAGGCTTGACTGCCAGAACCAGTAACAGCAATAGCAGTCCGGGGACTTCCTGGTACCCGGTCGACACATAAAAGCCGGTCAATTTCTCAGCGATGCCGAGGATCAAGCCACCCACGATGGCGCCTACGCCGGACGTGAGGCCACCGATAATGGCCACTGCAAACGCTTTCAGGCCCAGCGCGGAACCCAGTGTAACGCCCGTCGGCACCAGCGGCGCGATCAAAACACCCGCGAACGCCGCGGCCGCCGAAGACAAGGCATAGGAAAACGTAATGACCATACGCGTATTGATGCCCATCAACCCGGCCGCATCCCTGTCGTTAGAGGTCGCCACGACGGCCTTGCCATAGATGGACTTGCGATTGAAAAGCTCAACCGCCAGCATGATCGCCAAGGCCCCCAGCACGACGACAACTTGCATCGGCTGCACATTCGCGCCCAACACCTGGAACGGGGCGGCCGGCAACGGCGAAGGAAAAGGCAGGTCGTCCTTACCCCAGATATTTTCTGCTACGTTTTTGAAAATGATGGCCAGCGCAATGGTGGACATGATCCAGCCAAATTCCGATTTGATCTTGATCGCCGGGCGTACCCCTATCCACTCCACCAGCACGCCTTGCAGGGCGCCGAATAGCAAGACCACGGGTATCATCAGCCAGTAATTCATGTAGGGGCCGCCGTGCACATTGCCAACCAGGCTGAGTCCAACCATCGCCCCCAGCATCAGGGCTTCACCCTGCCCGAAGTTCAAGGTGCCCGACGTGGCAAACGTG
>Ga0207137_1173_pt1 | contig 12191 bp, 7 predicted proteins | sample Alteio_BWMinHeat_9_FD_153572 | JGI IMG/M metagenome (GOLD analysis project Ga0207137, IMG submission 153572) | Enriched cells from forest soil in Barre Woods Harvard Forest LTER site, Petersham, Massachusetts, United States -... | ecosystem: Environmental > Terrestrial > Soil > Temperate forest >...
CCGCGACGCCAATACCGCTCTTCCCGCGGAATACAACCCGAAGAAGATTTTCAACGAGCTGTTCGGGGCAACGACGCCAAAGGAGCGCGTCCTGAACGCACGCGAATCCGACAGCCTGCTCGACATGATTCTGGACCGCACGAAGGCATTCCAGGCGAAGTTGGGACCCGCGGATCGCGCCAGGATGGAGGAGTACCTGGAGAGCGTGCGCGAAATCGAACGACGGACGGGGATTATTGCGGCCACCGATATCTCCAGCATGAAGATTCCCGAACGCCCCGTCGGTGTGAACGACAAATTCGACCAACAGGTTGATCTCATGTTCGATCTGCTCGCGATCGCATACCAGGCGGATATCACCCGCGTCGCCACGTACCTGATGGTGGCTGAAGGCACGAACCAAACCTACAACCACGTCGGTGTTGCCGATTCGTTCCATCCCATTTCTCACCACGCGAACGAGCCGGACAGGATTGCCAGGGTTTCGAAGATCCAGACCTGGCACATGGAGCGCTTCGCCAACTTCCTGCAGAAGATGGCCTCGACCAAAGACGGCGACGGCACGCTGCTGGATCACTCGGTCTTCATGTACGGATCGAACATGGGCAACAGCGACAAACACAGCAACTGGCCGATCCCGACCGTCATCGTTGGCGGCGGCAACGGCAAGTTGAAGCAAGGTGGCCAGCACATCGACTTTGCGCAGCGCACACCCCTGTCCAACGTACTTCTTACCGTGCTGCACAAGTTCGGTATCGAACAGGACAAGATTTCCGACAGCACGGGCGTCATTTCAGAGATCTAGGATTCGGCAGGAGCGGAGCGACTGCAAGCCCGCGCGAAGCGTGAGCGCGATAGCGCGAAACAGGAAGCGATAGGGCGCAGCAATAAAGCAAGGAGAGACAGTGGATCGCAGACAAGTACTGAAAGGGGCGATGACGGGAGCGCTCACGCTGTGGGCGTCTCCGTTGCTTCGTGGGGCCCCGCAAACGAGCGCGGCCGCAGGCGTAAAGAAGGTCACCGACAGGGTTTCGGTCATCGATGCAGGAACGAACGTTGTGGTGTTGTCCGGCGGCGACGGGCTTTTGCTTGTCGACACCGGCGCGCCGAAGTCGGGCGGCAAACTCACCGCGGCGCTCAAAGGCGTTGCGGCAAATGCAAAGGTCGATACCGTCTTCAACACGCACTATCACGTCGATCAAACCAGTAATAACGAATTGTTCTCCATGGCCGGCGCAAAGATCATTGCGCACGCCCGGACTCTGCAATGGATGGCAAACGATTTCTGGATCCCCGAAGAACTGCGTTATGAGAAGGCCCGGCCCAAGGAAGCATGGCCGACTCAAACGTTCTTTAACAAGGACTCCATGAAAGCCGGCAGCGAACAGATCGATTACGGCTATGTGCTCGATGCGCATACCGGCGGTGACGCCTATGTGTATTTCAAGGATTCCGACGTTCTTGCGGTCGGCGACGTCGCGTCTCCCGTGCGGGACCCTGAACTGGATTGGATCACCGGTGCGTGGATCGGCGCCCGGGTCACCGCGATGGACCTCCTGCTCGGAATCAGCAATGAGAGGACGCAATTCGTTCCGGGTACCGGTCCGGTCATGACATGGGCCGAGTTCAAGGCGGAACGGGAAATGATGGAAATCGTCCGGCAGCGGCTCTTCAAGCAAACCCGCGCCGGAGACGGTCCCAAGGATATGTTGGAGGCGGGGGTGTTGAATGGCCTCACGCGTACCTGGAAGGATCCGTATAAGTTCCTGTATTCCGCCGCAAAAGGTACGTGGGGAAACAATAACAAGCTGGACCCGGACGTTGTTTAGGAGGCACGAGTGAAGCGTTTCATCGTCAGCATTGTTTTGATGGCTGCCCTGGTTGCACCATCCCTGCCCCAGGGTAAGCCCGGGCAGCTGGCCACCGCGATTCAAGATGGCAAACGCGCAGCGGCATTGGAGATGATTCGGGCGGGAGCCGACGTGAATGAGGCGCAGCCCGACGGGACGCGTCCGATTCACTGGGCGGTTTACCGCTTCGACTATGACCTCATGGATGCGTTGATCGCGAAAAAAGCGAAGGTGGACGTCACCAACGAGTTTGGTTCAACGCCTCTCGCTGAAGCGACGAAACAGGGCGATGCACGCATGGTGAAGACGCTCCTGGCTGCCGGATCCGGAACCGAAGGCGCGAACGCTGACGGTCAGACCGCATTGATGATCGCCATCAAGAACGGCGACCTGCCGGTCTTCAACCTGCTGATCGATGCCGGAGCGAAGGTCAACGCCGTCGAAAAGGTGCAGGATCAGACGCCGTTGATGTGGGCCGCCGCAGCCGCTCGCAATGCTCCGGAGATGGTGAAAGTCCTTATTGCAAAGGGCGCCAATGTGAATGCTCGCGCCAAGTTCAACGACTGGCCCGGCCAGATCACTTCTGAACCTCGCGCCCAGTATCACACCTATGGCGGTCTGACCCCGCTTCTCTACGCGGCTCGCGGCGGTTGCTACGCCTGCGTTGAAGCTCTGGTAAGTGCGGGCGCAGATGTCAATCTGCCGAACAACGAAGGCATGACGCCCATGATGATTGCCCTCGACAACAGCCAGAATGGCGTCGCGAAGTTCTTTCTGGCTCATGGCGCCAATCCGAAGGTCTGGGATATCTATGGGCGCACGGCGCTCTACGTTGCCATCGATCATGCGCCTGGTGCAGCAGCGGCCGGCGGTGGCGGCGGTGGCGGCGGTGCGCGCGGAGCGCAAGCCCGACAGGGCGCAGCCTCAAGTGATGGACGCGGTGCAGGCGGTCAAGGTGTTAGAGGCGGCGGTGGCGCTGCTGGTGGTCGAGGGGGCGGAGGTGGTGCTCCTGGTGGTGGCGCCGGCCGCGGGGACGGAGGCGGTGCGGTGGCCACAGGTCCTCAAGTGTCGAGCATGGAGATCATCAACTTGTTGCTGGCTGCCGGCGTTAATCCGAATACGGAACTGAACCAGCGCCGCCCGGAAGCCGGTAGTGGAGGCCGTTTTGCAGATCCGCTCCTCAGTTCGGGCACGACGCCGCTGCTGCGCGCCCTGATCGGTAACAATATTGATGTTGCGCGGCTGCTGTTGGACAACGGTGCGAATCCGAACATCTATGGCATGGGGATTTCGCCGTGGCTGTATGCTGCCGGTCTTACGAGTGGGGTTCTGAGTACAGGCCGAGGCGGCGGCCCTGGCGGTGGAGGAGGCGGCGGCCCCGTCAATACTGAGTTTCTGGATGTCATGATGAAGCATGGAGCCGACGTTAACGCCCAGGTGAACGGCGCCAATAAGTATTCCGGACGCGTCTCCTATGCGCAGCGCGACCCCAATTTCACACAATCCAACGAAGGAATGACTGCGCTCCACGTCGCCGTTCGATCCCAGAATTCGACTCTTGTTCGATACCTGCTGGATCACGGGGCGAGTACGAACATTATTGATGCATCGGGGAGGACTCCTCTCGATGTCCTGAATGGGGTTCCCGCGCTTCCGCCCGCGGTGGGCGCCGAGTCGGAAGGATTGATCCCACGGGAGGCCCTCGCCAAAGTCGCGCCGAACGCTCCCGCTACTATTGCGGGAAGAGGTGGTGCCGGTGCAAGAGGTGCCGCTCCTAACAGCCCGGTCGTTCAGGAGATCCGCACGATGATCCAGAACGCTGCGACAAAACCTCACTAGCTTTGATGTAAGGCCTGTTCCTGGCGAATTCGTGCTCACGCAGCAATTGGCGTCTGGTACAAGCCACGACAATGTGTTCGCCAACGATACCGTTGTAGAGCGCGCCTTTGGATCCGGGATTCTCGTGCAGTCCAAAAACTCAAACGTGTCGATGGCGAATTCATAAATCAAGCGGCGATCGGCGTCTGGAACAGCCCGCGACAGTGCTTACGCCAACCGTACGAAGCAAAGTTTATGGGTGCCGGACCGCCCGAATCCGGCAGACGCCCTTCCAAACCGGCATCGCTTCGGTGTTCGTTAAAATAATGTTGGAACTCCGAGAGCTTCGCTTCCAGGTCTGTGGTCGTCCAGAATAATGTTTGATCCAAGCATTCTTCGCCTGATGGTTCCGATCAGTCGTTCAACGAACGGATGCGACAGGGGCACATAGGAACGGTTTTGACTTCCATCACCCCCAGCACTCGAAGATTTGCCTGCCACTGATGAAACCGATACAGGGGATCGTGGTCCGTGCTGAGATACTTCGGCAATGCGTGCCGTCGAATCGCTTGCTGAAACATCTGGCACAATGCGGGCCCATCGACAATTCCGCGGTGAATACCAAATCCGATGATGCGACGCGTGAATTGATCCATCACGACCAACACCCAATGCGTTCGTAAACTGAGCGATTCACAGCAAAACAAGTCAGCGCTCAGAAGATTTGGAAGGGCTGGAAGTCGGCACTGGTGATGGTCCGCCCCAAGACCGTCGTCGACTGGCAACGAAGGCGCTTCAAACGATACTGGTCCTGTTTATCCCAACATCAGAATCCGGGCCGTCCCCGGACCGACGTCACTATCCGAAAGCTGGTAAAGACGATGGCAGAAACGAACCTAGGTTGGGGTGCGCCGAGAATTCATGGGGAACTGCTCAAGCTGGGCATCTTGGTTTCCGAACGTACCGTCTCACCGATACGAACGTCGGGCGGCGTAAGGTTGTATTCCGAAGTTCGTCAGCTCGAAGTGGAAGCGGGTTTCGAGTGACGCCTGCCTACGACTGTCGGCAAATGAATCCGAAGGATCGGAGTCCATGGCGCATTGAAATTCATTCCAAGCTCGCCAAGCCGTGGCACGTATACGGGAATCAACTCCGCCCCTTGACCGATTTTGGCGAACAACACGTCGCATCTACTCCTTCACCCTGAACGCGAATAGTGAGGTTCCGGCGGCGATGGCGACGTACTGCTTCCCGTCGACCATATAGCTCATCGGGGCGCTGTTCACTTGCCCGCCCAGCGCCGTGCGCCAAAGCAACTCTCCTGTGCGAGCATTTAACGCATAAAAATATCCCTCGCGTCCGCCGCTGAACACAAGGTCCGAGGCCGTGCTCAGCACGCCCGCATAAGTGACGTCATTCATCTTGAATTCCCACTTCTTGTCGCCGGTCTTCATGTCGAACGCACGGACAAACCCGTAGCCCTCAGCTTCGGGTCTGGTGTTCGGCCCCAGAAGATTCGGTGCGCCCGCCGGTATGTTGCCGACAGTCCGCGGCTGGCCGCCGCCCTCAATCGCAATGCTGCCGGTGTTCTCCCAGCCGGGAATATAGAACAGCCCTGTGCGAGGACTGTACGACGGCGGATACCAATTCGTCCCGCCGTTCACAGTCGGCATGATCAACGTCCCTTCCTTCGAAGGCGCCATGCCCGGTACTCGCTTCGGCCGGCCCTTCTCGTCGAAGCCGTCCATCCAGTTCACTTTCACGAATGGCTTGCCCATGAGGAACTGCCCGTTGGTTCGATCCAGGACATACATCAGCCCATTTCGGTTGGCCCAGAGCATCACCTTGCGAGGCTGGCCCTGTCCGGATTTATCGGGCCAGGGCATGTCGGCGAGCACTGGCACCTGCGCCGCGTCGTAGTCCATTTCGTCATGCGGCGTGAATTGGTAATACCACTTGAGCTTCCCGCTATCCGCGTCCAGTGCGACGACGCAATCGCTGTACAGATTGTCGCCGAGTCTCTGCCGTCCGTCCCAGTCCGGTGCGGGGTTACCGATGCCCCAATACGTCAGGTTCGATTCAGGATCGTAAGCGCCGGTGTTCCACACCGCCGCGCCGCCCCGCTTCCACGAATCGCCGCTCCAGGTTTCGTTCCCGGGCTCGCCGGATTGCGGAATCGTATTGAAGCGCCAGAGTTCAGATCCCGTCTTCGCGTCGAACGCTGCGATGATTCCCGGCGCGCCCCCATCGCCGCCGGCCGTGCCGACGATCACCTTGTTCTTGACCACAAGGGGAGCGTGCGTGATCACAAAGCGGTCCCTGGCTTCGGCCACCTTGGTCTTCCACACCAGCCCGCCGCTCTTGCGGTCCAGCGCGATGATGTGCGCGTCCAACGTCCCCATAAACAACGTCTCACCCAGTATGGCCAGACCACGGTTCACTTGTCCGCAGCAGTTGCGCGCCTCGGGCAGGTTTCGATACAGGTAGGTCCAAATAGGCCGGCCCGTCTTCGCGTCGAGCGCCACGACGTCGTTCGGCGCCTGAACGGTGTAAAGGATGCCGTCCACCACGATCGACGTCGCCTCGAACTTTTCTACCGAGCGCGCCTGCCACAACCAGGCCATCTCCAGATCCTTGGCGTTCTGCACCGTGATCTGCGTCAGCAGGCTGTACCGCTGCCCCAGGTTGTTGCCCGAATAAGTGAGCCAGTTCTGCGGCTCACGATTCGAGTTCTGAATGCGTTCGAACGTAATCGGGCCGGAGGGCGTCTGCGCAATCGTCAATCCAGACACAGCGGTCAGCAGCAAGCCGCGAAGAACCCAATAACGCATGCTCGTCAGCATATCGGAAGTCAAGAAGACCGTCCTGATATACTTCGGGATCGTTCCTGCCATATGAAAACTCCTGTCAACACTCGAATGTCCATGATGCTGCGAATTCTTGTGCTACTGCTTTCATTTGCGGCTCCCACCTTCGCCACGCCGATAGTGTTGCAGGTGGATGCCACCGAAGCAGCGCGAAAGATATATCACGCCGAGCTGCATATCCCCACTGCGCCCGGTCCACTGACGCTCCTTTATCCGAAGTGGATTCCGGGAGACCATGCGCCCAGCGGACCTATTAATGACCTGGCGGGATTACACATATCGGCAAACGGTCAACCTCTGTTGTGGAAGCGGGATTCGATCGAGCTGTTTGCCTTTCATATCGACGTGCCGCAAGGCGTCTCTTCCATTGATGTGAAGCTGGATTTTCTTTCGGCAGCTGAAGCGGATGGCTCCAATTCTGTCTCGTCAACATCCGAGTTGGCGATTCTGAGCTGGAATCAAATGATCCTGTATCCGCAGGGTCAGGCCAGCGATGATCTGGAAATTACCGCCCGCTTGCGGTTACCTCGCGACTGGAAGTTCGGTACGGCGCTGCCTGTCGAGGCAACCAACGGCAATTCCGTCGAGTTTAAGGCCGTTTCCCTGACGACCCTGGTGGATTCTCCGGTGCTTACGGGCAGGCACTTCCGGAGAATCGAGCTCACTCCGGGAGCGGTGCCTGCCCACTATCTCGAGATCGCGGCGGACAGTGACGAACCTCTGAACGTATCTCCGACGGTCATCGAAAAATACCGGAAGGTCGTTCGAGAAGGACGAGCTTTGTTCGGCGCCACTCACTACCGCGAGTATCACTTCCTCCTGGCGCTCAGCGACCAACTCCCGCACTTTGGCATCGAACACCACGAATCGAGCGAAGATCGGGCTCGGGAAGACTACTTTACGGATTTCACATCGAATCTCACGGACGCCACGCTGTTACCGCATGAATTCATTCACTCCTGGAATGGGAAATACCGCAGGCCGGAGGGTCTGGCCACCCGCGATTTCGAACAACCGATGAGAGGCGATCTTCTGTGGGTCTATGAAGGACTCACTCAATATTTCGGCTGGGTGCTGGCTGCGCGGAGCGAACTTGTAACAGCCGGCTTGAACAGGCAGTTTCTCGCCTTAGCGGCGGCAAACCTCGACAACCGCGCAGGCCGTGAATGGCGCTCGTTGGCGGATACCGCGATATCGGCCCAACGGCTATACGACGCTCGACCCGATTGGGAATCGATGCGCCGTGGAGTGGATTTCTACGATGAGGGAGTGCTCATCTGGCTTGAAGTGGACACCACGATCCGCAGTGAATCTCAAGGTAAAAAGTCTCTCGACGACTTTTGCCGCCTCTTTTTCGGTGCCCCGGGCGGTCCACCTCAGGTGAAGCCATATACATTTGAGGATCTGACCGGAACGCTGAACAACATCGCGAATTACGATTGGAAAGCGTTTTTCGAAACAAGGGTGAATCGGATCGGGACCGATCGCGCACCGCTGGGAGGTATCGAGGCTGGCGGCTACCGTTTGACTTACGTCGATCTGATGCCTGGCAGCGAAGCAGCTTCTGAAGGCAATCGTCCGGGAATCAGCGTGGCTTACTCCATCGGCCTGCGGATGCGTGCTGACGGCTTGATCATTGATGTCCTTCCCGAGTTGGCTGCTGCGCAAGCGGGCCTCGGGCCAGGAATGCGGGTTGTTACCGTGAATGGTCAGGAATACTCCGCCGAACTGCTCAACGACGAGGTGCGAAAAACGAAGACCGGTGGATCACTGGAACTAACGGTGAGAAACGGCCGATCCATATCCAACTACAAATTGAATTACCACGATGGGGCAAAGTATCCCGTGCTTCAGCGCAACGGCCAGGCAGCTCTCATCGACGATATCCTGAAGCCCCTGACACGATAGCGCCCGATCTCCCCGTTTTTGCAAAAATTTGGGCTACCGCAAACGATTGGGGGCGAATGTGTCATGCAATTCTCCGACATGCCGGTAATACGGCAACTTGCCAGAGAGAGGCGACCAGAATCGCGCCGGTCTGACTGCCGTTTGCGTACCGCTAAATTCACAGATCGCCTTCGGCAAACACGGAAAAGCGCCGATCAGTCTCTTCGGCTAACTTCTTGAGAACGAATTATTTGTCGTTTCGACTGCACGCGAAAGTTCTTGGGAGGTAGGTCACGACGTGATAAATTGCCGCGGAAATCCTTCGCGATCTGGCGGCGCGCCACTCTTCCATGGAAAAGACACCTGTCGGAGCCACACGTTTTGGACCCTTCGCGATAGATTACAGTACCGGAGAACTTCTCAAACGCGGGCGCAAGATCCGTCTTCAAAACCAGCCTTTCCAAATTCTGGCAATGCTGCTGGAGCGGCCCCGCGAGATCGTCACGCGGGAAACGCTGAGGCAGAAACTTTGGGCTTCAGATACGTTCGTCGATTTCGACCACGGGTTGAATAACGCGATCAATCGATTGCGTGAAGTGCTAGGGGATTCTGCCGAGAACGCGCGCTATATCGAGACGCTGCCGCGGCGCGGCTACCGCTTCATCGCCCCAATCGAAGACGGTCCGCTCCAGTTGCCCAGGGATTCGCCTTTAGCCCTCCAGCCCCCGCCTTCTCTCACGCCGGAGCTCCCCTTACAGCTCCAACAACTTCCGTGGAGATGGTCGCTCAAAGCGGTAGTACTCAGCCTGGCTGCTCTACTCCTGTTGAGTTTCTTGTTTGCCGGATGGAGCTACTCCCGATGGGGCGGATCCCTGCTCAAGAGTGCTGGGCACGGAACAATCAGCTCCGTTGCGGTCCTTCCTCTTGAGAACCTGACAGGCGACCCCGCGGAAGATTACCTGGCCGATGGCTTGACCGATGCCTTAACCACCCAGTTGGCGCAGGTTAGGGGTCTTCGCGTGACTTCGCGCACATCGGCCGTGCAATACAAGAAGCAGAAGGAACCTCTTCCGCGGATCGCGCGTGACCTTGGCGTGGATGCCGTTGTAGAGGGAACATTACAGCGGTTGGGCGAGCATCTGTCGATTTCGCTACAGTTAATTGAAGCCAAGACAGACCAACACCTTTGGGCCAGAAATTATGAACCGGATTCTCACCAACTCCCCAACTGGAAGACTGACGCCGCACAAGACATTGTCCGCGAGGTGCGGCCTCTGTTCTCCCTGCACGATCTGGGGAGGTTGGCGCCAGGTCAGCAAATACAATCGGAGGCTTACGACGACTACCTGAGAGCGCAAGCCTATTTTGGCATTCAGGCGAAAAAAGAGAACGATGCTGCTATCGAGCTGCTCCAGAAAACAGTTGACCTGGATTCCAGCTTTGCAGCTGCCTACGCGCAACTCGGAACCGCGTACGGAATTCGTTCGGATGAATTGGAACCTCAGGAGAAACAATGGGAGGAGAAATCGTTCGCTGCAATTCAGAAAGCGCTCCAGTTGGATCCCGATCTGGCGGAGGCTTACGTCGCCCGGGGGCGCCTCTTGTGGTCCCTCTCGAATCATTTCCCGCATCAGCAGGCCGCTCAGGACTTTCACCGCGCTCTGGCCTTAAACCCAAATCTTGCCGAGGCGCATCATCAGCTCGCAAACGTTTACAACCACATTGGCTTACTCGACAAGGCTGAGAAGGAAAGCGAAAGGGCGGTTGCGCTGGATCCGCTCAACACAGGGGCCAGATTCCGTGTTGGCGTCAATCTTCTCTACCGGGGAGAGTTTGAGCGGTCTCTATTGGCGATCCGTGATTCGCAGCGATTCAATCCACCCCTTTGGGCATTCCAGACCTCTTTCGCGCTATTTCAACTCGGGAGGCGAGAAGAGGCCAGGGACAGGGTGCAGGAGTTCCTTAAGAAGTACCCTGAAGACTCCGGTGGTCTGCTTATCGGTATGCAGGCCTTGCTGGCTGCCGCCGGCGGCGACTGGCGCCGCGCGGAAGAACGGATACGAGTTACCATCACGAAGGAGCAAGGTTACGTGCATTTCCATCACACGGAATACGTCATCGCCTCCGCATATGCATTGATGAATCAGACCGAGACAGCACTGCAATATCTCCAGAAAGCGGCGGACGATGGTTTCCCCTGCTACCCATTGTTTGAGCGGGATCCGAACCTGGCAAGTCTGCGACAAAACCCTCGCTTCATCGAGTTCCTGGCAAAACAGAAGAAGCAATGGGAGTACTTCAAGGCGAACTTGGACTAGTTTTCGGATACGACTCAATAGGTTAGTTCGGGACCTCTCTTGGAGATTCTCGTGTTGCCGCCGGGATGGATTTCCAGACCAATCCAGTGAGAAAGTCGCCGTGCCCGCAAGCCGCGGGCGGAATCGAAGCAAATGGAGGCACTATCATGGACTCGGTGAAAACTGGTTTGGGAAAAGCTCGTTCGCTCGTACTGGCCATAGCTTTGTTATCACTTGCGCTGCCTGTTGCGTTCGCACAAAGTCAGACTACGGGGCGCATAGCCGGTATGGTCAAAGATCCCAGCCTGGCTGTCGTGGTCGGGGCCGCCGTGAAGATCGATAGCGAGCTTACTGGCGAGGAACGGAAGACCACTACCGGCGCAACAGGCACCTACTCTATGCCGCTGCTGCCGCCCGGCGTTTACCGAATCAGTATCGCCGCTCCAGGTTTCCAGAGCTCAGTGTTTGTCCATGTGACGGTGGCGGTCACCGAAACGACCGAAGTCGATGCCAACTTGACAGTCGGTCCGCTAGCGGAATCGGTTACCGTAAGCTCAACGTCCCCCCTCGTCCAGCAGGATGGGCCGCAGCTTGGCCGCGCCGTGGGTTCCGCTACTGTTTCTGAACTTCCGCTGGCAACACGCAATTACACCCAGATTCTGGGTCTCTCTCCGGGCACGGCGACCTTTTTGCCGGATAGCACGGCCGTCGGTCGTAACACGCAGGCGACTTCCGTTAATGGCGCTCGCGTTACGCAGAACAATATCCAGTTGAATGGCGTGGCAGGAACAATCGGCACCAATGCCGCAATCCTGGCCCCTGTTCCAGCGCCGGAGGCCATTCAGGAATTCAAGGTACAAACATCGCTCTATGACGCTACTTTCGGCGCATCCGGTGGCGCGAATATTCAAGTCTTGACGAAGAGTGGCGGAAATAATTTCCATGGCGGTCTGTACGAATACTTCCGGAACGAAGCGCTCAATGCCAACAATCCGTTCCTCAGAGCGGCCGGCGTTCCTCGTCCCGTTCTAAAGCGGAATGTTTACGGTGCCATGCTGGGAGGTCCGCTCCGGAAAGACAGAACCTTTTTCTTTCTGTCGTATCAAGGAACGCGCGAGATCAATGGCGCATCCATCGTAAACAGCCTTTCCTCCAATGTGCTGGTCGCACCAGGACTCACCGATGATCGGTCCGAACGCGCTCTTCTTGCGACGTTCCGTGTCCCTTCCATTGCTTCGCCCGCATTGGCATTGCTGAATGCGCGGCTGCCCAACGGCCAATTCCTGATTCCCACGCCCCAGTCCGGCGGTCTTTATTCCGGTTCCTCGCCCTCTCCGTACCGGGAGGAGCAGTTCAATGCCAATCTTGATCTCCGGGCCGGAGCCAAGAATATGTTGGCGGTGAAGTTTTTCTTCGCAAATTCAGACCAGGTGCCGGCTCTGCCGAGCTTTCAAGGGGCAGGGCCGAACGTT